>Ga0255054_10000080_pt1 | contig 46797 bp, 37 predicted proteins | sample JV7_2_23_MG_FD_188634 | JGI IMG/M metagenome (GOLD analysis project Ga0255054, IMG submission 188634) | Seawater microbial communities from Jervis Inlet, British Columbia, Canada - JV7_2_23 | ecosystem: Environmental > Aquatic > Marine > Inlet | place: Canada: British Columbia | collected... | reverse complement strand
AAGGCGAAGATCCCCCCAACAGATACAATTCTGCTCCCTCCTAAATAGAGGAAACAAAATGGAAATCCAATCTAATTCAATACCCAAGACTGACGGAAACAGGATCCGTTCCTCTATGGCAGCGGCCGCAGCCATTTTTCTCCTCACCGCCTTCCATGTGTTCTCACAGACAGCAGAGGTCCGTCTTCAGCGCATCGACATAACAGATCATCCTGAGATCCAGCTTTTCCTGACTGTCACAGATCAACAAGGAAATTCCGTTCTGGGACTGACCGGTAAAGAACTCCGGATCTTGGTGGATGGTGTGGATCAAAATATCATGTCCGTTGAGTCGGCATTTGAAGGGAGCGAGACTCTCGCAGTCGCCTTGATGTTCGACAGAAGCGGGAGCATGCGCAATGCGATGGGTGAGACCAAAGCAGCTGCCTTTGATTTTATCGACAGGATGAGCATCTCTGACGAGATGGCTGTGATCAGTTTTGATGACACTGTCGTCATACAATCGGAGTTCTCGAAGGATCGATCTTTGATAAGGGAAGCGATCGAGAGCATCCGAATCGGGAGAGACACATCCCTGTATGATGCTGTGCTTACTGCGCTCGGTCTCTTTGATGAAGTTCCGAATAAGAGGAGGGCTGTCATCGTCCTGAGCGATGGAAAGGACACGAGAAGCCAAACCGACAAAAAAACAGTTCTCCAAAAAGCTCAGGAAAGAAGCATCCCAATCTTTACCATCAACTTAGGTCCTGAAGCCGATACAGAAACACTGCGGACACTTTCCCAAGGAACCGGAGGATATTTTTTCAATGCACTCTCCTCCGGGGAACTGCTTTCCCTATACCAGAGGATCGCTGAGCAGCTGAATAATCAATACAAGCTTTCATTCCGATCTTCCTTCTCCCTGGATGAAAAATTCCACACCCTTAAGGTCGTCTACGAGAATCCGAACGGTGAAATGTTTGAGAAGGAGAGGGATTATGTCGCATCACAAGGACCAGGGATACGCAGAGAAACCGTGGCAGGTTTTGAACGCAATATAGAAAAACAAAATATTTTATTGGGTCTTGGCCTCGGCAGTTTTTTCGGTCTGTTATTGGGATTGCTGATCCTGCTCATCATTAAAGCCGTTAGGCCGGAAACAGCCGTATTCTCTTTTAAGGGAATCGGACTTCTTCTCACAGCAATGCTCTTTGGAGCTATCATCGGAACACTGTTTGTTCTATGGCCTTAGTTGCATAGGAATTCCTCATGGAGAAAATCGGGAAATACGCCATCCAAGGAGAGCTTGGAAAAGGAGCCATGGGCATTGTCTATAAAGCCGAAGATCCGTTTATCGGCCGTCCTGTCGCCATTAAAACCATCCGGTTTGACACCTTGACAAAGGAAACAGACCGGGAACATGCACAGAAAAGGTTCATGCGGGAGGCCAGATCCGCAGGCAACCTGTCCCATCCCAATATCGTCACCATCTATGAGGTTGGAGAAGACGAGGGATTGACCTATATTGCCATGGAATTCATTGAAGGAGAGAGCCTTGAGGAGCTTTTATGCGGGGGCAAGGAATTTTCGATCGATGACGTGATCGGTCTCACCGCCTCGCTAGGTGAAGCCTTGGATTATGCCCATAAAAAAGGGATCATCCATCGTGATATCAAGCCGGGGAACATCCTGATCGACAGGGAGGGAAAGCCATATATCGTGGACTTCGGGATTGCCCGGATATCCACGTCGACCATGACGCAAACCAGTATGGTCATGGGGACTCCCTACTATATGGCTCCTGAACAGCTCGCCGGTAAAAAGATCGATAACCGAGCTGACGTGTTTGCCATGGGAGCGGTTGTCTACGAGATGATAACAGGAGAAAAACCTTTTCCGGGGGAAACGATCACCACGGTCATATACAAGATCGTCAATGAGGATCCCCCTCTTGTTAGGGATGTCCGTGAAGGATTACCTCACGGATTGGATTATATTCTTCGGAAAGCTCTTGCCAAGAATCCGGATGAACGGTATGCCGCTTGTAAAAACATCACAGAAGACCTGAAGAACTATCCAAAATTCACGGATGCCCCTCTTCCCGGCAAGCCGTCTCCATCCACCCAAGAAGTTCAAGCCGTTCAAGAAGAAGAGACCCAGCATATCGTATACACTCAGAAGAAAACAACCCGGCCAAAATCCCATCTGCAAAAAGATAGAAAGCCTCTCCTCTTTGTTTTGGGAGCCATGATGGCTGTGGTTATCATTGTCCTTGGAACAATTTTTTTTCTTCAGAAAAAAAATGCTAAACCAGGAGGAAGCGGACCGGGCCTGCCACCCGATCCTGTTATTCTGACACAAACTCCGCCATCGGGAGAGAAGCCCACAGCAGAAGTGAAGGAAATCCCCGTTCCACTTTCGGATGAAGCACAGATCACAGCTTTAAGAAGGGAAGCAGACGCTCTCTACCTGGATGGGGATCTTGATATGGCGGCTCAAAAAAATAATGACATCCTTCGTCTTGATGCCGACAACTATGAAGCACAGCTTTATCTCGCAGAGATCTTACGGAGAAAGGGACAAGTAGAAGAAGCCCGGAAGGAATTCGAGAGACTACTCACGACCTCCAGCAATGATGCTCGGATCTACTTGATACTGGGAGATATTTTCGAGGAGAAAGGGGATGACACCCTTGCTCTCGAAAATTATCAACACGCGTTCCAGATCGGTTTCGCAGAAGGGGACGCCCGAAATGAGTTTGCCAGCCGCAAGATAGATGAGATCCAAGCCCGAATGACGGCCATCTCTGAAGAAAAAACCTTGGATGAGACGCCGGTCCGGAGTAGAGAAGAAAAGATTCTCCCTGAGATCAAATCCGATCTGACAAGTGAGCTCGAAGGGAAATATTCTGAAGGAGAAAGCGCTTTCAATCGAGGTGACTACGAGCAAGCTGCCGCAAGAATGGAGGAAGTCCTCGAGCTGGACCCGGGAAATGCTGATGCCCAGTCGATTTTGGATCAGGCAAAAAATAAGCTCGAAGAGACGCAGGAGATCCAAAGAATTATTGATGCTGCCCAACAGGCCCTGAACAAGAACTCTCCCAGACAAGCCATGAGGATGGCAAGAGATGTTCTCAACAGGAAACCTGGAAACACCGAAGCGCAAAGGATTTACGATCTCGCTTTCGAAGGAGCGACAAAAAAGGATATCCTCTCTCTTCTTGCCTCCTATGAGAGGATCTACGATCCCGCAGCATTTCACGATTTCTATAAAGAGAACTGCGTTTTTAACGAATACAGCAAGTGGAAAGATTTTTTCCGCTCCATACCGAATCTATATGACAGCGTCTCGACAAATATCATCACCCCAACGGTCTATTCCCTCAAAAAGGAGCGAGACCGGTACTTATCGGCCGGTATAAAATTTTCCCAGATCACGACCGCCATCCATAAAGCCAAAGGAACAAAACAGGTCCTGATGGACGGCACGTATTTTTGGGAATTAAAATCTATTGAAAATAAATGGAAAATCACTCATATTGTCTATAAGCCATCACGATAATGACAAACCAATAAAGGAGAAAGGGATGAAAAATTTTTGCAGGATCTTTTTATTAGGTCTTCTTGTCGTCCTTTTGGCCGTTCCCGGAATCATAAAAGCAGAAGAGGGAAAGGTCAAAGTGATCGTCGAGAATGCCTCAATCCGAGCCAAACCGGATATGTCTGGAGAGGTCATCGATGTGGCTATACCGATCGATACTATCCTCAACGTCCAGAGCAAAGTCGGCGAGTGGTTTGAGATAAAGATCACCAGCCAGCTGGGAGTCAGCATCACAGGCTATATCCATGAGATGTTTGTAGAAGCCGCCAGAGAAGGAGACGTGTCTGTCCCTTCTCAACCCGTACTGACGCAACCAACCATGACAGCGCCTGTAACCACGGCACCTGTGTACGCTCCCCCGCCACCTACATATGCTCCTCCTCGAGATGATATCCCCAAAGGAGCATTCGGGATCTACGGCGCTTACGGGCTCGGGCCCACTCTCCTGGCATCGAGCAGCTATAACTTCACCTGGGGGCCCTGGATTTGGCTCCAATACGCCGATGACACGGGAACCCTCTATCACAAAGTGAAAAATCCCATGGGATTTGGAGCCTCGTTCAGTTATCTCTTTTTTGAAGGATTCGGCATCCAGATCAAGTTCGATATGTTCTTTAAACAGTCTCTCATAGCGGCAGACAGCGGCAGTGATTATACCATCGACTGGAGATGGAGCACTCCTCCTTTTGGGCCATATGATGAATCCGAAAGCTGGGATGCGACCGGAGAACTGTCCGTGATGCCCATCAGCTTCAACCTGATATACAAGTTCCAGGCCGGCTCTATCGCTCCCTATATCACCGCCGGAGGAACCTATTTCCTCGGCAAGGTCATGTTCGATATGTTTGCCGGAAAAAGCTTCAGCTGGACCTCAGGTTGGTCTCAGTATATAGATTACTTCGATGTCCCCATCTACGTGGATGATTCCATCGCTCAATTCGGTTTCAATGCCGGAGCAGGAGTGGATATTATGATCACTCCTTCCGTCGCCGTCAATTTGGCCGGCACTTATTTCATCGGCTCGAAAGTGAACTATAACTGGATGGCGGACGCAGGCACATACCTGGGGAATTTCTTCGACCTCGATTGGGACCTCAACCAGGATTTCGTGGATTCGATCATGGAAAACCTGAACATCCCCCCGCTGGAGGTCAACCTGACCTTTTTCCAGATCCTTTTTGGAATTAAGATCCTTTTCTGATCCGGATATCCGGGTTTATTGATATTGTCATCAAGGGGGAGGGCAGGAAAACGCCCTCTCCCTATTTATTTCCCGTCCTTTAAAGTCCCATATCTCCAAAAACAGAATCGTCCTTCCTGTAGAAACTCAGAGTATATTGGGATTCCCCCGGTTCAGCGAACAACCCATGACGCCGGGACGAGTTCGCATTGATACTTTTGCATCCGGGGAAGAATCTTCTTCAGTGTCTGGATGGTCAGGGTATTGGGGTGGCAGATACCAACCGAAGTTCCATTCTTTCGAGCTGAACGGAAGAGATCTTCGAGCTGGCGGGTGATGTATTGTTCGTTCAGCTCTCCATCCAGAAAGATCTCTCGTTCCGCTGTGGGAAGGCCCATCCGCTGTGCAAGAGAATAAGCCACAGAATCCCCTGTGGTCAAGCTGTCAACGAAATAAAGATTGTCTTTTTTCAGCCTTTGGAGGATCAGGCGCATAACTCTTCTGTTCTTGGTGACTTTGGAACCCATATGGTTGTTTACCCCTTTTATGTAGGGAACTTGCGCCAGATTATCTTCGAGAGTGGAGAGGATTTCATCTGAGCTCATATTGGCCAGGACGATTCCTTTCATCTCATTTTCAGAAGATCCGTTGACAGATTCCAGAGGAAGGTGAAGGATGATTTCCAGGCTGTTTCTTCGAGCGATCTCAGCCGTCTGCTTGGCAAGAGGGCTATGCGGGATGACAGCAACCGTGAGAGGGAGATTCATATCACACACATCTTGTATCGCTTTCATGCTGTAACCCATATCATCCACGATGATAGCGACCATGTTTTTAGAGAATTCCATCTTTTTTGCAGCTTCGGATAGATCTTTGCGTTCACATGAGAAAAGAACGGAAAGTCTCTGACCATCCTTTCCTTTTACCTGCCAAAGATAGTATAGCTTTGCTTCGTCCTGGTGTTCTTCTTTTTTTATGATAGAAGCTTGTATATCATATAATTCTCTTTCAAGCGCATCCTGGATCCGCACGTAATCTTCCAGGGAAAGATCGATCATCAGATGATGGATATCGTCGCTGTCCCAAAATTGATCTTGAGACACAGGAGAGATGGAAAGGAGTCGGAGCTGATCGTTGACGATCTCACCTAATGCCTTTATCTCACGTGGACTTGGTTCTTTTTTGGGAAACAGGGAAAAAATGTATGAGGATTTGCCCCTGCTCCAATTCATATAATCCAGTCCCACTCCCGAAAGAACAGCCATGATGATGAGTATAATTAAAAGAGTCTTTGGAAAGACGTCAGGTTTATGTTTGAGTCGAGGACGACGAGACTTCATATCTCACATATCTCGTATGAGATTGTATGTTTTTTCCACATAGGCATCAGATGTTAGATCACCGGAACTCATTTTGACATCCGGCTGCACGCCCTTCTGCCAAACGGGTTCTCCTGACTGCAAATGGAAAATCTGGGTTGTGAGCAGGAGGCCGCTGCCATCATCCAGGACAAAGAGGTTTTGTCTGGCAGTTAAACCGGAAGTTTTCAAACCGATGACCTTGGCTCTTTTTGATTCCTGAAGGACGGCGGCCGCAATTTCAGCAGGCCCGAACGTGGCCCTATTTGTCCAAATGATCAAGGGAACATCGGCAAACTCGGGCTCATCAGGACAGGAGAGATACTGGGTCGGTCCGTTCCGATTCGAAAAATACCCGATCTTATCCTCTTGGAGAAAAAGGTTGACAAGCCTGACCGCCACATCATCCTTTCCCTCGATACAGTTACGCAAATCCAGTATAAGAGGCATGTTCTGGACAGTGATCCGTTGACGAAGCTCTTCCTCTATCCTGGCGGCGCATGGAGAGAATAGCTGGTGGATACGAAGAATCCCATATGTTTTTTCAAGCGGCAAATAAGAATAGAGTTCATCGACCGGGTGTTTTCTATCCAGGGTGATGTCCTCTGTCTTTGTCGGCTTGAGAACTTTCAGCCGGATGGGCTTATCCGATTCATCCTTCATAAGGAGATGGACTTCCTGCATGCTCATGGTGAGCGTGCTCTGCTCATCGATGGCGCTGATAAAGTCTCCGATCTTCAAATCCTTTCCGGCAGCAGGGGAATTCTCTCGGATGCCGATGATCTGGGGATAGGATCCGTATTTCTTGTATATAATCAATCCTGGTTCTTTAAAAGCCGTGCTTGGTAGGGAAATGTATTTCTTTCTCAACGGTTCTTCCAAATAAGCTGAAAGAACATCGAGGGAATCCACCATGCTCTTGAAAGCTCCCTCCAATGTTTTAAACGGATTCGGTTCTTCAATATATTCGTTTTTTATCAAGCTGATCGCTTTGCCGAGGAGTTTATAATCTTTTTGATTTTTGGACTTTCCAGCAAGGCTGGAAACAAAGCTGAATTCAATAAAAAAGAGAAGGAACACCCCGATGAAAACGGGGATCGAAAGGAGAGAGAGCTTTTTTTTGAACATTCTTAAAAATGACCGCTCATTTTATCATCTTCTTTTCAGCCATTGCAAGGGATTCATGGCTTCTGTCCTGACACGGATCTCAAAATAAAGGGATTTCCCCTTAAGAGATCCAATGTCCCCCACCACAGCGATCGGTTGTCCAGTTTCGACCACATCTCCTTTTTTGACCAAGAGTTCTGAACAATGGGCGTAGAGAGAGTGGCACTTGAATCCATGATCAAGAATGATCAGTTTTCCATACCCTGTAAAAAACTCAGCAAAGGCAACCCTGGCTAGCTGGATAGCCTTGACCATCACATCATCCTCAGAAGCGATCTCTATCCCGTTATTGATGGTTTTCGTCAAGAATTTGGGATGGACCTGTTCCCCGAAGGGAGATACGACATCTCCTGAGACCGGCCAGTCGATATCTCCTTTCCTGTCATAAAGAGGAATGGGAGAAAAGGAAAGGTCCTTTCCCTCACGAGCAATCCTTTTAATCAGGGATTGAAGAATCTCGGCTCTTTCGTCAAGTTCGTTTAAGGTTTCCTGGTATACATTCCTGTTTTGTTCAATCTGGCGAATCAAATCTCTATATTCATTTTGCTGTGTGTTATAGGTCCTTTCTTTTTGCTGTGCTTTGGAAAGCAGCAGGCTTGTTTCCTTCTTCTTCGAGGATAAGTCTTCTTTGGCAGTTTGAAGTTCATTCAAAGTTACCAGGAAATCAGACAAGAGATCGTTTTGGGAGGCAGCAAGTAAACCCAAATGTTTGTGTTCTGAAACAAGGCTTTGGATGTCTTTGACCTGAAAAAGAAGATCGAAATAACTGATATTGCCATATTTATATAAGGTAACAAGAATCTTGTTGATGTCTTTTCTCGCGGCATCGAGGTCGGCTTCCAGCTCGGAAACCCTCCTCTGTGTATTTCGGATCTGCTGATTGGTTTTTCTCAACTGGGTGTTGAACAGAGAGATTTCTTTTCTTGTCAGTTCTTTCTTCAGCCCGATCCGTTCAACTTTCGTCAGCATGGTCGACTCTCTTTTTTCTTCAGCGGAAATAATCTTTTTTAACTCGATGATCTGCTTGTTGATCGCATGAAGATGCTTTTCATATTCGAAGATGTCCTGCGGGAAGGATGGAGCAAATGAAGAACACACAAAGACAACAAGACAATGAAGAGTAAGAACACGGATGAAGCCTCTTTTCTGTTTTTTCATTCCGTGATGATTGATATCCGTTTTTATTCTATCTGAAAAGGCGGAGGGCAAGCAAGACAATCGGTTTCTTCAGAAAACAGACTCCTTTATTTTCTGATGATATAGATGACAGCCCCTATGATCCCTCCTATGAGAAAAAGCCCGACATCGATCCAGGCAAATGCAATAGCTGTTTGAGGCAGGAAGCCGTAAAAGCGGAATATCTCGCTATAGGACAATTCCCTCAAGCCGAATCCATTGATAGTGATCGGAACCAGAAGGATCAAATGAACAACAGGAATAAAAATAAAATAATCCAAGAACGGGATTTCCAATGCAAGCGCCTTCCCTATCAGATAATAAAAAATGATCACATTCACTTGAAGCAAAAAAGCACACAGCAGGGCTTGCAGGAGAGCCTTCTTTTTATTCTTATAGAAAAGGATGGTTTCCCTGAACAAGAGGATCTTTTCCGTTGTTCTGATAAGCATTTTTTTTTGCGGCATCTTTTCCAACAACCGGCGTGTGAAAGGAAGGAGAAAGAGGAAAAGGATCGCAAGCCCTATAAAACCTATTGCCAAAGCGATCCAGACCATGGGAAAATCTTTTGCCATATCCAAACGAAAAAGAGCTGCAATGAGGGCAAAGAAAAAGAGAACAATGATCCCGCTCAATCGCTCGACAACAACGATCGCCGACGATTTCGTGAATGATTTTGAATAACGGGACCCATCCCACATCCGAACAACATCCCCACCTACACGGGTGGGCAAGAAATTATTGAAAAATATCCCTACCCAGTAGGACATGTATAGAAATCCCAAGGGAACCGAATCCCCTTGAGCCTGTATAAGGATCTTCCACCGAATGGCACTGATCAGCAAACCGAAAACCGCTCCGATCATAAAGGCCACAACCAGCCATATAACAACAACTGACTTGATGGTCTGAAAGATATCATGAAGAGATGTCTTGGCGAGAAGAAGGTAGACGACAATGGAGATACTGAATGCAAGCTTCAGGATGAATGCTTGAATGCTGCGTTTTTTGGACATCTGGTCAGCCTGAAATAAAGATTATTTCTTCTTGAAGAAATAATCTTTTGTCACTTTTCCAAGTATCCCGCTCAGGAAAAGAAGGGAGATCAGATTCGGCAAGGCCATGAAAGCATTGGCCATGTCTCCCACATTCCACACAATATTCAGATGGACACCCTGGATAATGGATCCGCAGAAGAGCAGGATGATGAAGATGATCCGGAAGGGAGTAATGACTCTGATACCAAAGATAAATTCCATACATTTTTCTCCATAATAACACCACCCCAAAAGTGTAGAATACCCGAACAGAAAAGAACTTAGAGCGATGATATATCCTCCGTATGGGAGAACAGAATCGAACGCAGCGGCTGTCAGAGCGGTGGAAGTCAGTCCTTCCGGAGCACCGAAGGCAGCTGTCTTGAGATACATGCCGGTGATGACGATGCTCAGCGTGGTCAGCGTGTTTACGATCAAGGTATCGATAAAGGTGCCGGTCATGGCGATCAATCCATTCTTGGAAGGATCAGAGGATTTACTGGCAGATTGGGCGATGGCAGCAGAGCCCAGCCCGGATTCATTCGATAGAAGGCCACGTCTAACTCCCATGCTGAGGACCATCTTCATGGAAGTCCCGACCATCGCCCCTCCCATAGCCTTGAAAGTAAAAGCAGATTTGAAAATCACAGCAACGGCATGGGGGAGATTTGTTATATTTGCCACAATGACGATGATCGCCCCTCCGAAATAAAGAAGGATCATGGTCGGGACAAGCCGTTCGGAAACACTCCCGATCCGTTTGATCCCTCCCAGAATGACAGCGCCGACCATGGTCGAGATGATCAGCCCTGTGATCCAGAAAGGCACGCCAAATTGGCCATTGAAAGCAAGCGCCATGGAATTGGATTGAGCCATGTTCCCAGTGCCGAAAAGACAGGCAAAAGACCCGCAGATGGCGAAGAAAACCGCAATGAATTTAGCAATTTTTTTATTCTTGATCCCGTGTAAAGCATAGTACATGGGACCGCCGGACATCTCTCCTTTTTCGTTCTTAATGCGGTATTTCACACCAAAAAATCCCTCCGCATATTTTGTGGCCATCCCAAAAAAACCGGATATCCACATCCAAACCGGAGCCCCGGGACCACCTACTGCAATCGCTGTAGCCACTCCTGCAAGGTTTCCATTGCCGACTGTCGCAGCCAGGGCTGTCATGAGCGCGGCATAGGGAGAAATGTCCCCTTCCGCTTTTTCAACTTTGTCTTTATGAAGAGCTCCTCTTAGCACCATCTTCAATGAGAGGATCAGGCGTCTGACCTGGATCAGGCGACAGACAGCAGTCAGAAAAATGCCAGTTAAGAGCAATAGAGCCACCATCAATGGAAACCAGATAAAATCACTTGCTTCATAGGTGAACACCATCACCCTATCAAGAGCGGAAAGAGTGATGGGCATGGGGATATCGATCTCTTCTCCATAATCCCTGACATTTATCTCATCTTGGAATGGAGTTAATCCATGAAGATCATGCTTGATCACATATCTCCCTGGAGATATGCCAGAAAACGAAAATCGCCCCACTTCGTCCAGCTCGGCTTTCGTAAAATAGTCTTCTTCCACCCCCTTAAAGAGAATAGCTCCTTTGGTGAAAGGTTTTCCCTTTGGAAGAAGCGTGACATTTCCTGTGATCTCGGATGCTGCTGCATGGGATGCCACCAGCAGAAAAACTATGAGTAAAAAAAGAGAGAGTTTTTTCTGATTCATAATAAAATTTATCCTGCTGCGATTGATTTGATGAAAAAAAGTATGACGACAATGGCAATAGGGGTTAGAAATTTCAAGGAGACTGCCCACACAGAACGAAGCCTGAAATGGGGAAGACCCGATTCAATCTCTTGGAGAGCTTTCTTGATCCCCCAGATATAAGCAACAAAAATGGCGATGAAAAGAGAGCCTACTGCAAGAGATATATTGGCGAACAAGAAGTCCATCAAACCCAAAAAATTTATCTTGGTGAAAAACTTCACCGCGCCTGTTGAGAGAGCGGATGGGACTCCGATAAAAAATGCTGCAAAGCCCATGATAAACGCCGCTTTTTTTCGGGACCAGTTTTTCTCATCGACGAAATATGCGACCGGGACTTCCAAAAGCGAGATAGTGGAAGTGAGGGCTGCAATGCATAGAAGAGCAAAAAAGAATACACCGAAAAAGTACCCCCCAGGAATTTTTGAAAATATGAGAGGAAAGACTTTAAAAACAAGCCCCGGGCCGGCTTCTGGTGATATCCCAGGAATGGCAAAAAGAGTCGGGAAAATAATGATCCCAGCAAAAATGGCGATCATTGAGTCTGTGAAACAAACCCAACCGGCTGAAGACACAAGGTTTTCTTTTTTTGAGATATAGCTCCCATATGTGATCATCGTGCCCATTCCCAGGCTAAGAGAGAAAAAAGCCTGACCGAGAGCAAAGAAAATGATCTTCCCGTTGAGAAGGGAAAAATCAGGTTTCAGATAGAAAGAAAGCCCTTCTTTGGCTCCGGGAAGAGTGAGCGCTCTCACAGCGAGAAAAATGATAAGGATGAAAAGCAGGGGCATCAAAACCTTTGTCCACCGTTCGATCCCGCTTTTAACACCCTTTGATATGATATAGGTCGTTATCCCGATCATGACCACAAAGGTGATCATCACCAATAAAGGATTGGAGGTGAATTCGGTATAAATGGTTTCCGATAACTGGCTGGTCACCTCTCCCCTGAAAGCTCCACCCGCAGTCTTGACAAAGTACCCCAGGGCCCATCCTGCAATGACAGAATAGAATGAGAGGACGCAGACCCCGGTAATGATACCGAGATAACCAACGAATTTCCATGGAGAACGGGGCTTAACAGCCTTGAAAGCCCCGACGGGATTTTTCTGGGCATGACGACCCAGAGTCAGCTCGGCTAGCATGACGGAAAAGCCAATAAAAATGACGCCGACGACATAAACCAGAACGAATATCGCTCCTCCGTTCTGTCCCACTGACATAGGAAAACGCCAGATATTCCCCAAACCGATGGCCGATCCGGAAGCCGCAAAGATAAAGGCGATCTTTGAACCCCAGTTTCCGCGAGAGCTATTTTCCTGGCTGTTCATCGAGTTTCCTTCATGGAAAAATCCTGAATTTAATTCACTCCTTTGTATCACAATCACCCTTAAAATAAAAGAGAAAAGGGGGCCTGGAACTACGAACAATCCCATTCAGATCTGTTTCATAAAATGAAGGAAATGACTATAATGGATATAGATCAAAAAAGGAGATTCCGAGGATGCCGCCTATTGAAATAAAACCAGATATATATTGGATAGGGGTCAATGACAGAACCACTGATCTTTTTGAAGGGATGTGGCCCATAACCCGGGAAGGCGTTTCATATAATTCCTATCTTATCGACGATTCAAAGAAAGCTGTGATCGACTTGGCAAAATCAATCAAAGGAGATGATTTTTTCACCCAGATCGATGAGATAACAGACATAGCAAAGATCGATTACATCGTTGTCAACCATATGGAGCCGGATCATTCCGGTCTACTGAGGACCCTGCGGAGAATCGCTCCTGATGTGGAGATCTTGGGATCTGCAAAAACAAAAGCCCTGCTGAAGGATTTTTTTTCCATAACGGATAAGGTCCGGGTGGTAGAAGATGGAGACTCCATTTCTCTTGGGAAAAAAACTCTGAAATTTTTCTCAACTCCCTTTCTTCATTGGCCAGAAACGATCATGACCTACGAGACTTCAGAGAAGATTCTGTTTTCCTGCGACGCATTCGGAGGATATGGAGCTCTTCATGGGGCAATTTTCGATGATGATTGCAGGCACAACGAATTTTATCAGAAAGAAGCATTGAGATATTATGTCAATATCGTGGCCAATTTCAGCACCCGTGTTCTTTCTGCCATTGAAAAGCTTTCCGAAATTCCGGTGGATATCATCGCTCCATCGCATGGGCTTATCTGGAGGAAGAATGTTTCCCATATCATCGAGCTCTACCAACACTGGGCGCAGCTCGCTTCAGAGGAAGGAGAGCCGGGTATCACTCTGGTCTATGGGTCCATGTACGGCAACACAGAAGCCGCTATGAATGCCGTGGCTCAGGGTATATCCCAAGCAGGTGTTCCGGTTGAGGTCTTTGATGCATCTCGAACTCATGTCAGTTATATTCTTCCTTCATTATGGACAAAAAAAGGGGTGATGATCGGAGCTCCTACCTATGAAGTTTCCCTTTTTCCACCTGTAGGCCAGGTCCTAACCATGGCTGCCCATAAAAGGATCCGAAACAAAAAGGCAGCCTATTTCGGCAGCCACGGCTGGAGCGGCGGTGCCTTGAAAGATATCAAGAACATTATTTCCCCGCTGAATTGGGACCTGCTGGACACTTTTGAATATATCGGGAGCGCCTCACCGGAAGAGCTGAAAAAAGCGGAAGAGTTCGGGAAAAGATTTGCAGAAGCTGTTATAAAGACCTGATCCCGAGAACTTTACACCATCTAGTCAACATATTTCCTCTTTTCGATCCGTGTTTATTCGTGTTCGAGCTCGGAGTATTTTTTCTCGCCTGCCTCGATCCGGATACTCAGATGATTCTCAGGAGAAGGGAGTGGACACGTGGCGTAAAGAGTATAGGCGCACGGCGGATTATATGCCCGGTTGAAGTTCAGATCCACCTTTCCATTTTCCAGGAAGGCAGCGACCAGGAAACGTCCTGGGTCATATGTCTCATGTCCATTGGTGCCGTCTTTGAAGATGAAAAAAAGAGTCTTCGTATCAAGACTGTCACCAAAAGCCTGAAGCTGAAATTCCTGTCCGTCAAGCCTGAATCGAACGGTCCCAACCAAGGTCATCTCTGCCTGTGTTCCGATCATGGTCGGAACCGCAATGGTCTTCATTTCGGAATAAGCTAAAAAATCGGCTTTGATCTTGTGCTTTCTTTCAGGAGAAAAATAGGCTAGCCCTTTGTACTCTTTTAAGGGAGGATGGTTCAAATCTCTGAGACGGATAGCATATCTATCCCCTCTGTTGATCACCCACATCTTGAGATCCCCGATCTCTACGATATCCGGTTTTCCCGTGTCATCTCCCTTTAATTTTGCTTTGGATACGATCTTTCCATTGACTTTTAGCAAGACACCGGAATGGGCTTTCAGGAAGACATTTCCCTTCGTCAGAGTGAAGAGGCCTGTATGTTCCCGGGCCGAATTCTGAGGAAGCACGATGTCACATGTCTCGTCTGTACCGAAACTGTTTTCTCCCTCCTGCAGCCAGAACAATCCGGCAATAGAGAGCCAGCTTGTCGGTGATCTCATCTTCTGGTCTCTCTCCGCCCTCCAGCTCTTTTCCTCTTCCAGAAAAAACTGGGCCTTAGAATCTTCTGAAAAAGCTGCGACATCCGGAGAGAAAGCTAAATGGAAAAGTATAAGTCCCAATAGGATAAAGATAACTTGTTTATTCAGGATCATATCATTTTTCCTATCACGTAACTTTCACCTATTTTACCTGACTTATTCATTAAATCTGTCGACACCTATTCATAACATTAATGATTTAAGCTTTTAATGCCTGACTCCGGCAAGATCTAGGTTTGAACTTTTTTTCATTATATTCATTTCATTTTATGTCGCCATCTTTACCCCTTCCGGCGCCGTCTCAACCTATCCCCTTGACTCGTAAATAATCCAGGTTAATTAAAAACGGGACATCTGTCAATCACGACAGGTGTTGCACAGGCTGTCATCAGGAACAACCGATCCCCAGCCAGATCATGACTCCTTGCCTGAATCTTTAAGTTCTGCTACTGTTTCGAACCATGGATGCGCAAAAGCTCCCGAAGTCTGTTTTTTGGGTTCAGCTTCTTGTCATCCTGAGTTTCTGTTCGATCGCAATTTTGAATCTCATCCCCTTGTATTTCGAGCATCTCGGAGGGCGGCCCAAGCAGATCGGATTTCTCATCGGTCTTTTCCCCCTGGCATCTTTTTTGGCCCGGCCTTTCGGAGGATGGATCCTCAGCCGGTTCGATCCAAAAAAAATTCTTATCGCCGGTCTTTTCCTCCAGTTCAGCGTGACCTCCCTCTATCCATTGGTCACAAAGTTAAATGTTTTTATAGTTTTCATTCGATTCTTCCATGGAGTAGGATTGTCTCTCTTTATTCTTGCGGCTCTTTACATCGCAGTTCTCGTCGTGCGGGAAGACCAAAAAGCATATGCTCTCGGAGTCGTATCATCGGGTTTTATGCTTCCTTTGATCATCATTCCCTTTCTGGGAGAGGAGATCATCGTCCGTTTCGGATTTCTTGCTTTTTTTCTGGCCGCGATCCTTTTGGCTTTTATCCCCTTTGTCCTATCCTTTTTCACAAAAATATCTCTTCGACCGGTAAAAGAAGAGAGTATTGTTCCCGGCAGCGGATTTTTACGTTTGTTAGGAAAAAGAAAGATCCTATTGATCATTCTTTTGACATTTCTCTTCGAGATCGCTTTAAGCGCCAGTTTAAGTTTTGTGCCTCTTTTGGCCCACAATGAAGCCCTCCTCACAGCTGGAATTTTCTATACCCTCATGGGAACCGTAGCCGTGGTGGTGAGGTTATACGGAGGAAAAAGACTCCGGATCTGGGGAAACCCGAAGCTTATCGCGCCTTCATTTTTGTTGGTCGCACTGGGAGGAATTGTCCTTTATGTCGCAGCCTCCAATTGGATTCTGGCCTTATCCGGATTGCTTTGGGGTATAGGGGCCGGTGTTCTCTACCCTCACCTTTCCTCGTATGTCATGGAGGGCACAAGAAAAAACGATCGTAGTAAAGTCTTGAGCCTGTTTGCTTCCTCTGTTGATCTCGGATTTGCCATGGGGCCGATCTTTTTTGGATTCATTTCTCAATATTTTGGTATCCAGACCGCATTCCTGCCATTTTTCCTGGTCTTTCTCGTCCTTTCCTTGACGATCTTGGCCATCGGCAGGAAGACATTGCACATGCAGCAATAGAGAAACTCGACCGATTTCAGATATGAGCAAAGCCACATATTCTCCCAGTTATCTCAGGATTCATGCCGACAAAACAATCGAAGAAAAAATCGAAAAAGCTCTTCATCTCTTAGAAAATTGCAGAGTATGCCCGAGGAACTGCGGAACCCATAGAAAAACAAATCATGATGGATTCTGTCATGCCGGGTTCCTCCCGGTTGTATCCTCCTATGCTCCTCATTTCGGAGAGGAAAAACCGCTTGTCGGAACCAATGGCTCCGGAACTATCTTCTTTACCCACTGCAACTTAAAGTGCGCATTTTGTCAGAATTATTCAATAAGCCATCTTGGAGAGGGGCATGAGGTTTCCTTCGAAAGACTGGCCGGCATGATGCTAGAGCTTCAAGGTCTGGGCTGCCATAACATCAATTTCGTCAGCCCTTCCCATTATGTTCCCCAGATATTGAAAGCCCTTCCAACCGCCATCAGTAACGGTCTTTCCATTCCTCTTGTCTACAACACAGGTGGTTATGATTCCATAGAAACGCTTGAATTGTTGGATGGAGTCATTGATATCTATATGCCGGATTTTAAATTCATCCGGAGTGATGTGGCGGACGATCTGATGCAAGCGCCCGATTATCCCCAGATCGTAAAATCGGCATTGGTGGAGATGCACAGACAGGTCGGAGAACTTACGCTTGACAAAAATGGAATTGCCTGCAGAGGATTACTTGTGCGGCATCTTGTTCTGCCAAAAAGATTGGCGGGCACAAAAAAGGCCATGGAGTTTTTGACAAAAAAGATCTCTCCGGATACCTACGTGAATATCATGGCCCAGTATCATCCATTCGGACGCATTTCTTCATCATCTCCTCTGTCACGGCGCATTTCTTCCTCAGAATACAAGGAAGCCCTGCGATCTGCTAGAACCGCCGGCATCCACCGGTTGGAGTGAGACAAGGAATACAGGCGGCTTGCTGTTATTCCTTGAAATCTGTACCAACAAAGATTATAAATTTAGGGATGCGCCCACAAAAAGAGATTAAATATCTTATCATCCCGGAATGGGAGAGAATTCCATTCCTCATCCATGGTTTCGGAACCAGGGAACTGACATTGGAGGCTGTATCAAATCTGGATGAATTCAAGGATTTCAAGACGGTGCTTCTGCAGCAGATCCACTCATCTGTCATTCACATCATCGAAGACGAAACAAAGAAGATCCACAAAGGAGATGCCTTGATCACTTCCCGGTCAAACATCCTGCTTGTCATCAGGACGGCGGATTGTCTTCCTGTTTTTATCATGGATGAATCGCGGAGAGTTGCAGCCGCAGCGCATTGCGGCTGGAGGGGAACCGCAAAAAAAATCCTTCCGAAGGCCCTAAAAAAATTGGATCGTCGATTCGGGTGTCGCCCGGATGATCTGTCCATTGCTTTCGGACCATGTATCGGGCAGGACTGCTATGAGGTCGGACGAGATGTGGTTGAGAAATTTCACAGAGAAGGATCATCCAGGAAAGCTTTCAAAGATATTCCTCAAACGAAAGATAAGTTCCTCCTCGATCTTAAGGAGGCAAACCGTCAGCAGCTTTTCGATGCAGGAGTTCGTCGGGAAAACATGTTCGATCCATTCTCCTGTTCCCACTGCGATGATCGTTTTCTTTCCCACCGAAGAAAACCTGAACAGACCGGCAGGCTGCTGAATTTTATCGGATGGAGAGAATAAAATCGGTTTACTGTTGATTTTTCAAATGAATTTAATTATTCTTTACTGAAAGTGAAAAAAGCATATTCTCAAATCTCGCTCCCCGGCTTTCCTCTATTCAAGAAGGGAAAGGTACGCGATGTGTATGAGGTCGGCGACAGCCTTTTGATCATCGCGTCGGATAGAATATCCGCCTATGATTATGTCCTGCCATCTCTTATTCCAGAAAAGGGAAAGGTCCTGACGCAACTTTCAAAATTTTGGTTTGAACACACGGCACTGGTCTGCCCGAATCACATGATCACGGCAGAGGTCGATGACTTTCCTCAAGATCTCAGAAAGCTGAGAAAAAAACTCGAGAAAAGATCTATGCTCGCAAAAAAGACCAAGGTTCTTCCTGTCGAATGTGTCGTTCGAGGATACTTATCCGGGTCCGGCTGGAGAGAATACAAAGCCAGCGGGAAAACAAGCGGTGTGAAGCTTCCTCCCGGATTGAAAGAGTCAGACAGACTGGAAGAACCCATCTTTACTCCCGCAACCAAAGCTGAAAGCGGGCATGATGAGAATATTTCTTTTAAAGAGATGCAGAAGATCATCGGTGCTGACCTGGCCCTAAGGGTCCGAGACACAAGTTTCGAGCTCTATCAAAAAGCTGCTCTCCATGCCATATCAAAAGGCGTCATCATAGCGGATACGAAATTTGAATTCGGTATCTCAGGAGATGAGCTCATTCTTATCGATGAGATCTTTACACCTGACTCTTCCCGATTCTGGCCAAAAGAGACCTATAAACCAGGAGGGCCACAGCCAAGTCTGGACAAACAATTCGTCAGAGATTACCTGGACAGCACAGGCTGGGACAAGAACTCAGACCCCCCTGTTCTTTCTGCTTCCATCATTAAACAGACATCCAATAAATATCAGGAGATATATCGCCTTCTTACGAGCAAGAACGCTTTATGATGTCTGCACCCGTAGACCTGCATATCCATTCCAACAAGAGCAGCGATGGATCGTTCTCCCCCTCCCAGATCGTCGCGTTCGCCTATGAAAATAGGATGCAAGCCATCTCTATCACCGACCATGATACCTTAGCCGCCTATCCTGAGGCGCTCCAATGCGAGCATGCCAATGATGTCGAAGTAATCCCCAGCGTTGAATTGACGACACGTCTTGATGATCGGGAATTTCATATTCTTCTTCCCTTCATAGAATGGGAGTCAGAGGATATGCAAAACCTGATCCGACAAGTGGCAGGTAGAAGGATCCAGGAAGCAAAACACAGAGTTGAAAAACTCCGTTCGCTTGGAATGGACATAACTTGGGAGGATGTCCTCCATGAAGCCGGATTTTTCCCTCCGCTCGGTGTGACCATCGCCATGGCATTTTTAAAAAAAGCAAAAGACAAGGGGAATCCTGTCCACCTGAAATACTATGAAACAAAAAGATCCGGATTCAATCCATATCGTTTTTACAAAGATCATTTTGAAGAGGGAAAACCTGCATTTGTCCCTCGGCGCAACTTGAACGTTGTGGATGTACTGAAGAAAGCAAAACAGGCAGGCAGTGTTCCTATTCTTGCTCATCCGGGAGCCGCGTTCATGCATGTTGACAGGAATGATGTTATTCTTTTAAAAAACGCAGGCCTTGAGGGAATGGAAGTATTCACGTCGTACCATGATGAGAACCAAACAGAGTTCTACGGGAATATCGCGGCAGAGTTCGATCTTGTCAAGACGGCAGGCTCTGATTTTCATGGATCGATCAAGCCGCACATTCCTTTTGGATATCTCCAAGCAGGAGACTATAAGATAGTGGAAGAACTTAAAAAAAGGAGACCGTGATGACATTGAATTGGTTGGATATCCTCATGATCCTTATAGTTCTTACGACATTCCTCATCGGTATCATTAAGGGACTCGCTAAACAGATCATCGGGCTCTTGGCGGTCATCATCGGACTGATCTTGGCTGTCCACTATTATAACTCTGCAGCGGATTTATTAATAAAGGTTATCAACAACAGGATGATCAGCAATCTCCTGGCATTTCTAGGAATATTCTTTGTAGTTGTCAGTGTGGGGGCTGTCATATCCTGGTCATTGTCAAAAATCATAAAAGGACCGTTGAAATTCGTCAATCATATTCTCGGCGCCGCGCTCGGGATACTGAAAGGGATACTCATATGCGGAGTGATCGTATTTGCTCTGCTCATATTCCCTGTCAATAAAAAAATGCTCAAGGAATCCGAATTGGCAGCCTATTGCGCCCAGATGACAAAGGCGGTCTATTATCTCATTCCGCGAGATCTCAGAGAAGAATTTTACGATGCCTATGATGACATCATCAGGAACAGGGGGGAGGATGAAGAAAGAATATAGCGGGCTTAATATCCATCAAAAACTGGAATTGCTTATCGACGATATGGTTGAGAAAGAATTGTCTTTGCAAGAAGCCTTACAGGAATTCAAAACGATCTATATCGAGAAGACCTCTTTGAAATTTAACGGAAATAAAACCAAGATGGCAAAAGCTCTGGGGCTCCACCGCAATACCCTCAATCACCAAATAAAATCCCTAAAACCCTAATAATCTTTCCTGAGAGCATGATCCTCAAGAACACCTCTGCGGGACTGCTTCTTCTTACTTTTAAAAGATATAAAAGAGCATCATTCAGGAAGGGGAAATAAAATTAGCACTCTTTCCTCAAGAGTGCTAATTTTTCTTATTTTTTTCTTGACAATCAGAAAAGATTTCTCTATATTAGCACTTTATTCATAGGACTGCTAGTCCAAATCATACAGGAGGTTTTCATGAAGGTAATTCCTTTATACGACAGGGTTCTTCTTAAAAGAACAGAAGAACAAGAAGTGAAAAAAAGTGGAATCATCATCCCTGATACCGCTAAAGAAAAACCACTTGAAGCTGAAATTATTGCAGTGGGAAGTGGCCGCGTTAATGATGACGGCAAGGTTGTTCCCCTTCAAGTCAAGAAAGGCGACAGAGTGCTTATTGGGAAATTCAGCGGAACCGAAGTCATGGTGAACGATGTCGAGCACGTGATCGTTCGGGAAGATGAGATTTTAGCAAAGATCACCTGACAGGGTGAATAGGAGGAACAATGGCAAAACAAATCACATTTGGTGACGAAGCAAGACAGGCGCTTTTCAAAGGCGTCAACACGCTCAGTAATCTTGTTAAAGAAACACTCGGCCCCAGGGGAAAAAACGTTATTCTGGATAAAAAGTTCGGCTCGCCCACGAGCACGAAGGATGGAGTAACAGTTGCCAAGGAGGTCGAACTCGAAGATCCCATGGAAAACATGGGAGCCCAGCTTGTAAAAGAAGTCGCATCCAAAACTTCGGATGTCGCTGGGGATGGAACGACAACAGCTACCGTCCTGGCTCAGACCATTTACGCCGAAGGACTGAAATATGTCACGTCCGGCGCTAATCCGACTCTCATAAAAAAAGGAATCGATGTAGCCGTCGCAGATATCACAAAAAATCTCAAGAAACTCAGCCGCGATGTCAGCGGCGAGATGATCGCCCAGGTCGGAGCCATTTCTGCCAACAATGACGAGTCCATCGGAAAGATCATCGCTGAAGCCATGGACAAGGTCGGAAAAGACGGCGTCATCACCGTCGAAGAAGCAAAAGGCTTGGAAACGACCATGGATATCGTCGAAGGAATGCAGTTCGACCGCGGGTATCTTTCCCCTTATTTCATCACAGATCCTGACCGGATGGAATGCGTCTTGGAGAATCCCGTAATTCTTCTTCACGAAAAGAAGATCAGCAACCTTCGGGAATTTCTTCCGCTTCTGGAAAATGTGGCCAAAATGGGCAAGCCGCTTCTGGTTATCGCCGAAGAGGTCGAAGGTGAAGCCCTGGCGACACTGGTGGTCAACAAGCTTAAAGGCACGTTTGCCTGTGCATCGGTGAAGGCACCTGGCTTCGGTGACCGAAGGAAAGCCATGCTCGAAGATATTGCCACTCTCACAGGCGGAAAGGTCATCACCGAAGATATCGGTGTCAAACTGGAAAGTGTCTCAGTGGATTGGCTCGGCGAGGCAAAAAAAGTCGTTATCGATAAAGACAACACCACCATCGTGGAAGGAAACGGAAAATCCGAAGATGTTCAAGCCCGGATCAAGCAGATCAGGACTCAGATCGAAGACACAACTTCAGACTACGACAAAGAGAAGCTTCAAGAAAGATTGGCCAAGATGGTCGGCGGAGTCGCATTGATCAAAGTGGGAGCCGCTACCGAGACAGAGCTCAAGGAAAAAAAGGCCAGAGTTGAAGATGCCATGCATGCGACAAAAGCAGCTGTTGAAGAAGGAATCGTTCCAGGAGGAGGCGTTGCTCTCTTGAGATGCCAAAAAGGCCTAGAATCACTTTCCGTCGAGGGAGATCTGCAGATCGGAATAGCTATCGTAAAAAGAGCCATCGAAGAGCCTCTCCGTCAGATCGCCGACAATGCGGGATATGAAGGCTCTATCGTCGTTGAAAAAGTCAAAGGACTGGAACAGGATCATGGATTCAATGCCCTGACAGAAAAGTACGAAGATCTCGTCAAAGGCGGTGTTCTCGATCCTGCTAAAGTTGTCCGGATAGCCCTCCAGAATGCTTCAAGTATTGCTGGACTTCTCTTGACCACAGAGGGTTTAGTCGCAGACAAACCTGAAGAAGACAAGGGACCGAAATACCCCATGCCCCCTGGCGGCGGAGATATGTACTGATAGAAAACACTCAAAAAAAGCCCCGGTTCCATACCGGGGCTTTTTTTTTGCCCTTTTCCAGTTCTCACTTCGATTGTTTTTATGGTATAAAAAGAGCGTGTTCAAACTGTTTGACAGGTATATCCTAAAAGAGATCTTCCCTCCTTTTGTCATAGGATTTGTTGCCTACACTTTTGTTTTGATGATGCAGCAGATCCTACTCCTCTCTGAGATGTTCATTGCCAGGGGAGTTCCTCTTGGATCTGTCCTAAAATTCTTTTTATATCTTCTTCCCTCTATCCTCGCTTTCACAGTTCCCATGTCCGTCCTTCTTGGAACTCTTGCTGGTCTCAGCAGAATGTCTTCAAACACGGAAATCACTGCCCTCAAGACCTTAGGGATCGGACAGAAAAGACTGCTCAGACCGATTCTTCTTTTTGCATTGTGTGGATGGTTCGTGTCGTCCTTTCTGTCCCTATATATAGCACCTCATGCCAACTACATGTGCATACAAGTATTTTCGGAGGAAGTGGTGAGAAAGGTGCAGTTCGAGGTGGAACCGCGACGTTTCAATGATTCAATCCCGAATACTATGATCTATTTTCAGGATTTTACTAAAGAAAGAAACTGGGAAGACATTTTTGTCTTTCTCGATGATCAACCCAACAAGCCGAGGATCATATTTGCAAAGGAAGGACGATTGCACTTTTTCCCTCAGAATGAGAGAGCATACATCGAGCTGTTTGAAGGAGTTCTTCACTCCTATCCCCGAGGAAATCCAAAGGAATACAGCATGACCTTTTTCGAGACTTTTAAAGAGGAGATCAATATTAAAGATCTTTTTGCCTCAATCTCTCACAGAAAAAGAGTCCGAGAGAAAGATATCGTTGAGTTATTCAGGGATGTCGCGGTCATGAAAAATCGGGAGGAAAATCCATCCGAGAACGATCCCTTTGTTTTCCCACTGAATCAAAGAGAACTCCATTCTCATCAAGTCGAAATTCACAAGAAATTCGCCATCCCTTTTTCCTGTTTTATATTTGCTTTTCTTGCCCTCCCACTGGGAGCATCGAGCAGAAAAGGAGGCAGGACAAGCGGATTCACCATCAGCATCGGGCTGATCATCATCTATTATGTTCTATTGACGGCCGGTGAACAGATGTCTGTTGACGGCAGCCTCCCGCCCTGGTTTGGCACATGGGGGCCTAACATCCTGTTCGCTTGCATAGCGCTCCTCTTGTTCTCGTTCACGCTCAAGGAGTTCTTCCCCTTTCCGCGTTTTCTTAGAAAAAAGGAAAAGTACCGTTTAGAGGTAAAAAGACCGGATGTCAGGGAACGCCCGAGAATTTTCCTGCGGTTCCCGAACATCCTCGACCGATATATTTTGCGAAGGTACGCATTTATCCTGCTTCTAGCCTTTATCAGTGTCATGCTGATCTTTTGTATTGTGACTTTCTTTGAGCGCATCGACAGCATCAACGAACACAATAAACCTTTGGGTTGGCTTTTCAGTTATATCCTTCATTCTTTGCCGCATTTCATCTATATATCTTTTCCGGCGATCGTGCTGGTCTCGACCCTACTCAGCCTGGGCCTGCTGACGAAATTCAATGAGATTACAGCCATGAAAGCATGCGGGATAAGCCTTTACAGAACCGTCCTGCCCGTGCTTGTTGCTGCCATCTTGGTAAGCCTTTGCTCGTTTTATCTCCAAGAGAACATCATCCCCACCGCAAATAAAAGAGCTGAGGAAACCTGGGATCGTATCATAGACGTCCCCCCCCGCAGCCGAAACTATCTCGACCGCAGGTGGGTGATGAGCAAAACCAGAGACCGATTTTTTCATTACAGATATTTCGATCCAGTGACTTCAACATTCAACAATCTCTCTATCTACGATGTGGATGATGCAACTTGGTCCCTAAAGAAAAGAACATTTGCCGTTAAAGCTTTTTTGATGGATGGAAAGCTGTTATTGAATAACAGCTGGTCCCGCGAGTTCGAATCCAACCAGCCGGTTGATTATAAGGAAGCACAAACACAATATCTGGATATCGATGAAGAGAGAACCTTTTTTCTAAAAATGAGAAAAATACCGGACCAAATGAACTTTGGTGAACTCAAAACATACATTAAAGATATTGAAGAGAGGAATTTTGAAACAAGGACATACAGAATAAACCTCCATTACAAAATTGCATTTCCTTTCGCCTGTATCATCATGGCTCTTTTGGGGATCTCTTTCGCCTTCTATATGGGGAAGCGGGGGGCGCTTGTCGGCCTGGGTCTGAGTCTTGTGATCGCCATGGTGTTCTGGGGAGCGATCGGGGTGTTTAAAAGCCTGGGTTATGTAAATTTTTTGAGCCCCCTGCTGGCAGCTTGGGGTCCCAATATCATTTTCGGGATTATTGGGCTGTATCTAATTTTTTCCATCCGGACGTGATCCTTGATCTCCATATAAAGAAGTGTTTTTTCTTACGGAATGAAAAGGGGAATTGTATGCCGGGCTCCCGGCGAGAGATTCACATCTTGTATTTGCCGAAATCCTCGGGTTTTAAGTTCTCAAGCCACTTTTTCAGTTTTTCTGAATCTTCGAGATTATCATCGAATTTCAGGCTTTGAGCCTTTTGGACGACTGAATCTTCGACAAAAATCGGGGTGTCGGTGCGAAGCGAGAGCGCGATGGCATCAGATGGACGGGAATCTATCGTAAAACTTTTTCCATTGTAGGAACAGTGAATTAGAGCATAGAAGGTATTGTCTCTCACATCGTTCACAACAATCTTGTTTATCGATATTTCCAATTCTTCAAGAAAATTCTTCAAGAGATCATGCGTCATAGGACGAGGTGTGGACACGTTCTCTATCTTCAAGGCGATGGCGTTCGCTTCGAAAACTCCGATCCATATGGGAAGGAGCCTCTCGCTTCTGACGTCCTCCAGCACGACGATGGGCATTTTCGAAAGAGGGTCCACAACAAGCCCTTTGATCTTCATTTCGATTTCCATTGTGTATTCTCTCTGTTACAGTTAAATATATGTTCTGAATGCTTTGATGTCAAGAAACTCAGAAACGGTGGAGTTCCACAGATTTTCGTGTCAGCAGACCTTTTTCATTTATTAGCCTGACTTATTCATAAAATATGTCGACACCATTATATAAGATGAATGATTGAAGCATGTTATGCCTGATTTCAGCAAGATCCAAGGTTGGACTTTTTTTTAATTATATTCATATCATTTTATGTCGACATCTTTTACCCTACAGGCGCCGACCCAACCTACCCGCCAATCTTACCGCATCGGCTTCCTCGCAGCCTGTTCGACGTACATCAGTACGCCTTCACAGGCCACATCGTCGCCGCTACGGCACCGACCCAACCTAGCCCCCTTGACTCGTGAATAATCCAGGTTTTAGATAGCAGAGGAGGTATATTTTTTAAAACAGGTTTAATTGATCTTTTTCTTCTTGTTTTTCAAGGTCATCATCAAAGAGGGAGATCTTTCCGAAGCAACCATCATGACCCGGCAGGATGTTGACCTGGCCTTTTCTCATCCTCTCGATCCCAAGGCCGACCCGTTCTGGAGATATTCTCTGCAGCTCGGGGATTGGGACGTCACAAAGGATCGTTTGTTCATCTTTGAAGGCGTTAATAAACCGGAAATACACGTCCCAAACACTGCGGCAATCCGAGGATTTTTCAACAGCTTGCCCAATGATCTCGTTTAAAGGGATCAAATTCCTGAAGGGAATACGCTGTGGGAACTTCCCCTCAGGATCCTGGTCGCTCAGTTCTTCGACTCTATGCATCACCCCGATAGTCAGTTTTTTACCGCATTCAGGGCAGATGAAATCCCGTCGAATGGTTTCCTGCGGGGAAAAGACCACATTGCATTTTCTGTGGCCATCAAAATGATATTTCCCCTCTTGAGGGAAGAACTCTACTGTATTGAGAAACCGGGCAGGGTCTTTTCTCTTGATCGCTTCGATCAAGCTGGAGAAATTGAAATCTATGTTGAAAACATTGCCTTCTCTTCCAATCTTAGAGGGCGAATGAGCATCTGAGTTCGATACAAGTGTGTATTTGTCGAGTTTTGACAAGCGCCAGTTCATAGAAGGATCCGAAGAGAGACCTGTTTCCAGGGCAAAGATAAACGGGGTCATTTCCTCAAAGCATTCCTCGATCGTATCAAAGCCTGAATTTGCTCCGAAGAGAGAGAACCAGGGTGTCCAAATATGGGCAGGTATAACGACACTGCCTGGAGCGTGGTCCGCAACCATTTTCACAAAATCTTTTACATCCATACCCAAGATCGGGCGTCCGTCCGAACTGAGATTGCCTATACCGGTCAGTTTGGCATTTATCTTTTCCACGGTTTCGAAATCGGGAGCGAGAAGAAGAAGATGGATCTTTCTCACTTTTCCCATCTTGGAATAGATGAAGCTGATCTCAGCGGTTAAAACGAACGAAACATCTTCTCGCTTGACTGAAATCTTGGATAAGTATTCATTTTCAGAAGGAAGGATCTGTTTCAACCGGAAAAAACCATTTCCGAGAGGCTCTAATTTTTCTTTGCATAAAAAAAGCCATTCCGGGTGTGTGAAATCACCTGTACCGAGAAGAGAGATTCCTTTTATCTTTGCCCAATATACCAATGTGTCCAGCGTCATGTCGCGGGAGGTAGCACGGGAGAATTTGGAGTGGATATGAAGGTCGGAAACGAATTTCATTCGAGTTCCAAGTGTATGAAAAGGATTCGTTCATTTCAAGGAAAAGTGTGTAAATATAGTTTACATAACGGTATTTTTTTATGGCTTTTTACCTGCACGATCGCTTCATATGAGCTGGCATAAAATTTGCTCTTTAGTAAAACGTCCGATGAAAATGCCTGATCCAAAAACCGGGGAAACTCTCTACTTCATTTTATCTGCTATAATGGAGTGTGTCAGATAAAAACAAGAAAATGAATAAAAAATTCATGCCCCGCATTCAAATATTGGCAGCCGCTCTCCTGATTTTCTTTCCATTCTCTCTCGCCCAAGCCGAGCAAATCGAGAATCTAACAAAAAGCCTTCAACGCTCACTTGTTGAAAAAGACATCTCTCGATATGCAGAACATTTTTCACTCCGCCTTCGCAAGGGTGAAAAATCATCCATACAGGAGAGACTCGACCTCTATTCCCTGGAAATGCTTTCTTTCTCCAACAAAAACATAAAAATGACCGGCGGAAATGCAGATATTATCGTTCGAGCCGTGTTTAAAAATGACTTTTCAGTCCTTTTCGAGACTTGGGAGTTGCAACTCTCAAAAAAAACGGGGAGCTGGTTGATAAGCAATAAAAAGATCAGCTCTGATTCCAGTACCATGTTCAATATCAAGATCCCCTCAGAGAGATTTGAACGGGTTAAATCGGTCGAGATCGAGAGCGTGGATATCCGGCTGCGTTTCGATGATGCCATTCTGTTTTTTGATAACATCCCGGAGATCGAAACTGCTCTTCTCATCATGGGTGACGGACATGTCCGTTTTTCTCCATCCCACTCCCGGGAAAAGCATATACTTCAACATCTCACAAAGAACACATATTTGGAGGATGAGATAGAGTATGCATTTCTCAGATTTTCACAAGACTATTTCAACCGCAAAATCAAGATCATACGCTATGTTGAAGAAGGCCCTTCTGTCGACATCACCAAAGAAAAGAGCAAGGCCTATTCATTGTTTACCAAGCATTACTCCCGGTCCTTCACGGTCGAGAATTCGATCACAGGAGATGTCCTGTCCATTCTACCATCGGGAGATCAATCTGTGATCGAGTTCAAGGGGAAAAACATTGGCATCTATTCATATATCTACCTGCCCAGAGGAGAGGAGAAAGTTAATTTATACGAGTGGGAGAACGACAGGATCATCAGTCTCTATACACCTCAAACAAAGGGCGGAGAGATGCAGATGTTCTTCCACATTCCCAATGATTATGACATAGAGCATTATCAAGCCGAGGTGGATTTCAATCCGGATACATCCTACCTCGCAGCAAAAGCAAAGATCAGACTGTTTTCGCAATTCCAAAATCTGAGATTCACACGTTTCCGCTTCAATCCAGATCTTTCCATTCTTCGTATTATCGATGGAAAAAAACGGGAGTTGTTCTTTACTCAGGACAAACTCAGAAATTCTCTTTATGTGTATTTCATTGATCCTCTCAAGCAAAACGAAACAGAGGAATTAGAAATATACTACCGGGGAAAGATCCTTCCGGCCGACCATATAGGAGAAATTTTCTATTCCCGTAAATATGGTGATGACTATGTAAGCACTCCATTCAGTCAAGACACATATTTCTTTGGCAAATCCTCCTATTGGTACCCGGAATCTCCTTTCGATGATTATTTTACATCTGAAATCAAGATCATTGTTCCCCCAGAATACAGGGCGGTTTCCAATGGGAAACCAATGGGTAGAGTAACGATGAACGGGATGGAAGAAGTCGAACGGATAGACGATATCGGCAATTATATTTATACCTTCAAATCTGATAAACCATTGAAATCCCTCTCATTCATTGTCGGCCCCTTGGAGAGAATCGAAGAAGAAAAGAGTCCTATTCCTATTCAGGTTTTCCGAGCAGCCTCGGTCTCTTCGCCTCGGGAAGAGATAATCCCGGAAATGAAAGTCATCCTTGGATTTTTTAGCAATGCATTCGGTGATTTTCCTTTTGAGCACTTGAGTGTTGTCCAGAGGTTGTGGACGACAAAGGGGGGATTGAGCGCCGCCTCCTTCCTTATCCTTCAAAATATACCGAGAACCTACCACCGGTTCAACAGAGAGATGCAGGTCTCCAACAGCACTGTCGATCTGTCACGCTGGAATGGATATTTTTTGGCGCACGAGATCGCTCATCAGTGGTGGGGACATGGAGTTACCTGGGAATCCTATCAGGACCACTGGATAAGTGAAGGTCTTTCCCAGTATGCCGCCATATTATATTTAATAGAAAAATTCGGCGATTCAGCAGCTTCGGATATCAAACAAAAGTTCTCCCGTCAGATCCAAAAGTTCTCGAAATGGGGCCCAATAACACTCGGAACACGCTTAAGCTACTATGATTATGACGCTTACCAGGCAATCATATATAATAAGACCGCGCTGGTATTCGACATGCTGAAGGATCTGATGGGGAAAGAGCTTTTTTTTAAAGGATTGAAAACATTTTTCTCACGATTTAAATACCGGACCGCAAAAACGATTGATTTCATCCACTCCATGGAAGAGACCTCCGGTAGAGAGCTGGATTCATTTTTTAATGGCTGGTTTGACAATTATGATCTCCCCCGGGTTGAAGTCAGCCATTCTATCCATGAGGAAAAAGGAAGCCATATTCTTAAATTAAGAGTGGTGCAAACAGAAATTATCTTCGTCTTTCCCTTACTTGTCGAATGGAGAGAAGACGGACTCCTTCAGCAGAAGAAAGTTGTGGTCGATGAGAAGATCGAAGAGTTCAAATTTCAGCTCCCTGTCAAACCGAAAAAAATCAGGATCAATTCAGACAATGCTGTCCCTGGAAGATTCAAACATTGAATTCTTTTCTTTGAGGAGAGATCGACTCAGAAACACCGGATGAGTTTCTTCAATGCTAATAATCCTTCTTGAATATTCTCTTGGAGATTGATACGAAAGATCTGCTGGCCGGACTGCTTTAAGGCCAGATAATCCCCTCTTGATTGAGCTTCCAGCAAAGATTTGAACGTGAAACCGGTCTCAGGAACGGACAGGTCTGACTCAGGCTCATCCACAAGCTGAATGAAAAATCCGGTTCTTGGTCCTCCTTTGTGGATCTGTCCTGTGGAATGAAGGAATCTCGGGCCAATACCAAGTGTCGTCACTGTCCCTGTTTTTTGAAAAAGTTCCTGCCGGAATTCTTTCAATGCGAACAAGACTTCTTTAGAAGGGGCAAGATAAGCCTGGATCCCGATATAATCATATTTTTTTTCTTTTTCCATATATTTTAGTAAAGCACCGGCCATTATTTGCGGGTCATCCTGAAAAATTGTGTGTTCCTGGGTGTCTTTTCCCTCTATTCCCTCAGACATGATCGTTCTAGTGAGATCCTTGGAACGCCCGACATCCGGCTGGTTGAAAGGATGTATCCCAAGAATCGAACTTGCTGCGGAGACAGCCAATTGCCAGTTGAAAATATCATACCCCAGATCAAAGAGGTCTTTATAAACGCATTCTATAACAGGAAGTCCTCTTTTTATGAGAGCTTCAACCAGGACCTGTTCTCCATGATCCTCGTCTTTTTCAAGTCTTGCATAATAAAAGATACGGTCTTCTGAATAGTCACAGGGAGAGGTCAATGGTTCGTTTACGACAGGGAGAATACCTTTACCGTTCTTTCCTGTGCTCTCTGCGACCAATTGTTCAAGCCAATCTGCGAAGGCACGGATGGAGTGAGAGGTTAAAATAGTGAATTTGTTTTGCTCGAGACCAACCTCTCCAAATGCCGCTCCTATTCGGAGTCCCGGTGCCAAATCTTCGGATTGAGAAAACATATTCTCATCTGCGGCCTTCTTTGCTTGAGCCAAAAGCTTGGCGATATCCACGCCGATGAGCGCTGCCGGAACCAGTCCGAACTCTGTGAAAACAGAATAACGCCCTCCGACATCGGCAGCTGCCCGGAAATTAAACCGGAAGCCTCTTTCCTCGGCAGTCTTGTCAAGAGGAGACGCGGAATCGGTAATAGCTGCAAACCATCGGCCGGGATAAGAGGTTGATTCACCCACAAGCTTCCAGAAATACTTAAACAGGGATATCGTCTCCAGGGTGGTTCCTGATTTGCTGGAAATAAGAAAAAAAGTCCTTTTTATATCGAGTGCTTCCCGGAGCGAAGCGATCGCCGCCGGGTGCGTGCTGTCCAGAACCACAAGTTTCGGACAGCCCTCAGCATTCCCGAAAATACTCTGGAACATCTCAGGGGCCAGGCTCGATCCTCCCATCCCTATCAAAACAACATGCGAGACTCCTTCATGTTTTATTTCTTCCGCCATCTCCATGAGGCCTGGAAGTTTTTCCTCCATGGATTCCGGAAGAAACAACCATCCCATACGATCGATGATCTCGGGAACAGGTTCAGCAGACCAAAGCGCAGGATCTTTTTTCCAGAGTTTTTTGAGAAATTCCTGTTCCTTCCATCGAAGCAGACGCTCTGTAATCCGGTTTTTCTGGTATCCGAAGGCAAATCGGTAGAATCCTTGTTCTTGAGGATTCAACTTATCAGACATCGAGTCTCTCCCCGGCCTCAACACAATTTTGAAAAAAATGTCTAATATCCTGCTTTTCAACTTCATGATTGAGGATGACCAATCTGATCGTGACGTCTTTCCCGATATATCCGTAATTAACAAAGCTTTTTCCTGTCTGGGCCAATTCTTCTCTCAGATCAAGATTGAAACGGTTGATATCTGAACTGAAATGCGGCACATACCGGAAACAGACCGTCACCGAAGACCTCGGCGCCATGAGTTCCAGACGGGGATTGGATTCAACCCAGCTCTCAGCAAAAGCGGCCAATTCAAAGAATGTATTCAAACGGTTCGCATACCCTTTATCCCCATTGAATTTCCAGCAGAGCCAGAGTTTAAAAGCATCGACCCTTCTCCCGCATTGCATAGACATCGGACCCAGGTCATAAGCCGAAAATTCACTGTCGTGGAAGATATAGCCTGTTCCGGAACTCATAAAGGTTCGCCGCAGAATTCCTTTTTTCTTGGTGAGAAGAACAGAGCATATCAAAGGGACACCCATCATCTTATGGGGATTCCAGATATAAGAATCCGCCTTTTCACATCCCTTGAGCAGGTGTCGGTGTTTTGGGCTGAGGATCACCGATCCGCCGAACGATCCGTCCACATGCAGCCAGAGATCATATTTCTTTGTGATAAGAGCCATCTCCTCCAGCGGGTCGAACGCTCCATTAACGGTTGTTCCTGCTGTGGCTCCGACAAAGAAAGGACGTTTATTTTTTTGCATTTGGTATTGTATTGCCTCTTCGAGTTTTTGCGGGACCATGCGGCCCAGCTTGTCTGTCGGGACTTTATGGATATTGTCGACACCGATGCCGGTGATGTTAGCCGCTTTCTCGAAAGAATAATGCGCCTGGTCGGAGATAAAAGCAACCAAGGGTGTTTCTTTCTGAACTCCCTGGCCTGCAAGTTCAGGCGATTTGAGGTTTCGAGCCATCAGCATGGCAATGAGGTTTCCATTGCTCCCGCCTGTGACAAAAATACCATCCGGATCCTTGAAGCCGACTATTTTTCCCATTTTCTCGACTAGAACCGTTTCGATCACAGAAGCAGCGGGAGCGACTTCATAGGTATACATAGAAGTATTCGTTAAGCTGGTGACGATCTCCCCGAGAAGACCGGGGAGAGAGAAACCTGACCAGAGTTGGTTGAAATACTGCCGGTGTCCTGTTCTAACTGAGTTATCCAGATAGTTCTCGATGTGATGATAAAGCTCTTCAAACGAGCATCCTTCCCCTTGAATGGAGAGGTCCATGTTGTTTCGAACCTCCTCCGGGAGAAAATAATTTGTCACGGGAGCCTTGGGATCCTCATTCTTTTTGATGTAGTCGTTTATGAGCTGGATGATCTTGGCATCGAGCTGGTTTTCGGTCTCAAACTCAGATCTCTTTTTTGCCATAAATATATCATTGCAGTTTGGTTCAACGAGGTCAATAGCGCACACACCATTAGCACATCTGTAAAAGATTCTTCATTAATGGATATATTTATGATTAAATGGATTCAAGCTGGAAAAGACATATGAAGTGGTTGAAGTGGGTTGTCCCCCCCAAGTGGAGGCCTTATTTACGGGTTCTGTTAATCAACATTCGGGATTTTATTTCGGGAACACGCCTGAAATTCCCGAAGCACAAACAAACACGCATAAAAACAGGAAGAGCTTTTCCGGAGGAGGTCACGATCACCCAACCGATAAATAAAAGCCAGTGGGCAGAGAACAAAAAACACAACCTCAGGCTGGCCATCTCCACCTTCCAGGACCTGGTACATGAACCTGGAGAGATATTTTCCTTCTGGCACAATGTGGGGAATCCAACAAAAAAAGCCGGGTATAAGGTTGGCATCAATATTATCCGAAACAAGCTGGATTTTGACTACGGGGGAGGATTATGCCAGCTCTCAGGACTGCTCTATCATCTTGCCTTGAGCGCAGGACTGGTCATCCTTGAAAGGCACCCGCATTCTATGGACCTATATACCGATGCGACAAGGTATACCCCTCTTGGTGCTGATGCCACAACCGTGTATGGACGAAAGGATCTCAGAGTAAAAAACAACCTGGCCTTTCCTTTGTGTTATCGTATCCGCGTCGAAAACGATCACCTCACCGGCGCTTTTTGTGCACCCGAGAAGATGGAAGCGTATGATTTGGAGTTTAAAAAGGAGGTCTTCGATGGAAAAGAAAGGGTGCAGACCATACGACATTTAAGTTCAGGACAACAAGAACTTGTCTGCACACAAACCTATCTGATCTCAGACCACAATGAAATCCTTTAAAAAGTCTTTACCACTTCAAATCCTCCTCCTTTGAAAGCAACCCGAACTATCCGGCAATTGACTTCTCTGCTTCTCTGATTTAATAATAGGGTGGGTTTATGCATAACGAGAATAAGGAAGAGGATATATATATCCTATTTCATAGTCGTTTTCATCTTCATCCGATCCGACACTTCACTTTCAGATCTAAACGATCGTCAATCCTTACGATCAAGGAGGCGTGAGTGGGAAAGGCAGATACTTTAACTCGACAACAATTGCTTCATAAGATGAAGAAATCACAGAAAGAGAACCACGAGCTCCAGGGCTGGAAGGAAAAATACCTTTCTCTCGAGACAACATCCCCTGAGGCCGTGACCGTTACTGACCTTAAGGGAAAGATCACTGGAATATCGAAAAGAGCTCTTGAAATTCACGGTACCGATAAAGCCGAAGATCTTCTCGGCAAAAATGCCTTTGATTTGATCGTTCCTGAACACCGTCAGACCGCATTAAAAAACCTAGAAAAAACGATCACCGAAGGGAATATCCGCGACATAGAATACGAGATGTTAAGAAAAAACGGAACGCGGTTCAGGGCAGAACTGAGTGCGACTGTCATAAAGGACCACCATGGTAAACCCCAGGCATTTATTGCAACAACAAGAGACATCACTTCAAAAAAAGAATCCGAACGTATTTTACTTGAGAGCGAAGAACGGTATCGAAGTCTTTTCGAGCAGCTCCCAATCGGACTTTACCGAACAACACTCGACGGGAAGATCCTAGATGCAAACCCGACCCTGGTAGAAATGCTTGCTTACCCCGACCTCAAAACCCTCCTCAAGAAAAATGCCCATAAGATCTTTTATAATCTTGAAGCCCGCCAGGCAGAGCTTGATTACATAGACAGCAAAGGTGTGGCTAGAGGGTATGATATTCAGATGCTCCGGCATGATAATACGATCATCTGGGCAAGGGATACCGTCCGAGCTGTCCGTGATGACAAAGGACAGCTTCTTCATTATGAGGGAAGCCTTGAGGACATCACCACCAGAAAAATATTAGAGAAAGCCATCCACGAAAGCGAAGAGAAATACCGGTCTTTGACAGAAAATCTGAATGTCGGTGTTTATCGAAATACCGGCGGGATCAAGGGAAAATTCATCGAAGCAAATCCGTCCATTATCAAAATGTTTGGATATAAGAGAAAATCGGACTTTCTTGCTATCCCTGTTTCAAGCTTATACAAGAATCCAAAGGATAGAACCAGATTCAATCAAAAGATCATGCAGCAAGGGTATGTCAGAGACGAAGAACTGATGCTAAAGAAAAAAGACGGCAAGATTTTTTTCGGCTCTGTCTCAGCAGTTGCGGTCAAGGATGAGAGGGGCCAGGTCATTTTCTATGACGGGATGATCGAAGACATCAGCAAACGCAAAAAGATAGAGATATCACTCCGAGAAAACGAAGAAAAATACAGCACCCTTTTTCATAAATCCACAGATGCCGTCTTCATCCATGACCTCGAGGGAAAGATTATCGATGTCAACCAAAAGGTCTTAGAGCTTTTCCGATATTCCAGAAAACAGATCCTGTCGCTCAAGATCCCCCAGCTTCATCCTGAGAACATGCTTGAAACATCACTCCTCGCATTTCGAACGGTCAAACGGCTTGGAGTGGTGGATTTCGAGTGTTATTTTAAAAAAAAGAATGGGGATCTGTTCCCAGCAGAGGTCTCATCCAGCCTGTTTGAGCTCAAAGGAAAAAAGCTCGTCCAGGGCATCCTCCGCGATATAACCGAGCGTAAACAAGCCGAAGGCGCACTTCAGGAGAGCGAATTTAGATACCGGACAACACTCAATTCCATGCGAGAAGCAATCCATGTGGTGGATAAGGACCTTAACATTCAGCTATTCAACAAATCCTTTTTGGAATGGAATCAAAAACTGGGCTTGGAAACAGATGTCATTGGAAAAAATATATTTAAGGTCTTTCCCTTTCTTCCTGACACCATAAAAAAAGAATACGAAAACGTGATCAAAACAGGAAAATCTCTCATCACCTTCGAGGAAACACAAATTTCCGGGCTGCAGTTATTTACCGAAACAAGAAAAATTCCTATCTCCGAGGATGGAAAGATCATCAAGGTCGTCACCGTTCTTCATGATATCACAGACCGGAAACGAACAGAGAAGATGCAGGAGGCGATCTATAAGATCTCCGAGTCAACGCGCACAGCCGAGGACCTCGATGGCTTATTCCGGGCGATCCATGAGGTCGTGAGCGATTTGATGCCTGCCAAGGACAATTTCTATATCGCCCTCTATGATAAATCCTCTGAACTTCTTAGTTTTCCTTATTTTGTGGACAAATATGGCGAAGCACCTGAACGCAAAAAACCGGGAAAAGGATTAACAGAGTATGTTCTTCGGACTGGAAAGCCGCAATTGGTTTCTCCTGATGTTTTCAAAAAACTCGAGAAAAAAGGTGAGGTCGAATCTATAGGAACTTCTTCTATCGACTGGCTGGGGATCCCGCTGAAAACGAAAGGGGAAACTTTTGGCGTGCTGACGGTCCAGAGTTACACCGAAGGACACAGGTATGACGATAAAGACAAAGAGATCTTAACGTTCATATCAGAACAGGTTAGTATGGCCATCGAACGGAAAACCGCAGAAGAAGCACTCCGTGAAAGCGAGGAGAAATACAGAGCCATCTTCGAGTCTTTTTATGACGTCTATTACAGGACGAACCGGGAAGGGGAAGTGATCCTCATCAGCCCCTCGGTAGAATCCCAGGCAGGCTACAAACCCGAAGAATTGATCGGACGACCCGTAACCGATTATTACCTGGAAACATCCGATTATGAAAAATTCCAGGAAGCCCTCCAGAAAAAGGGTTACATTAACGATTATGAGCTGCATCTCCTCGCAAAAAACGGCAGGGTGATCGATGTGTCCACGAGTTCAAAAATACTCTTCGATGAGGAAGGCCGCCCAGAGGGCGTGGAAGGGGTTCTCAGGGATATCACAGCACGAAAACAGGCAGAAAAACAGGTCAAAGCTTCTCTGAATGAAAAAGAAGTCCTTCTCAAGGAGATCCATCACCGAGTGAAGAACAACATGCAGATCATCTCCTCCCTGCTCAATCTCCAGTGCAACCGAATTCAGAACCCGGATGTGATCGATATGTTCAGAGTGAGCCGGGACAGAATCCGGGCCATGGCTCTCATTCACGAAAAGCTCTATCTATCCAAAGACTTAGCAAGGATCGACTTCTCGCAGTACATAGAGAGTTTGGTTGTCCATCTCTACCATGTCTACGAAGTGGATTCCGGTTTTATCCGGTTGAACAGCCATATCGAGAATGTGTATCTAGATATCAACAAAGCCATCCCCTGCGGTCTCATTATCAATGAGCTCCTCTCCAACGCTCTAAAGCATGCTTTTCCCGATAAAACCAAGGGAGAGATAAACCTGTCCCTCTCTTCACCTGAAACCGGACGATTTGTTCTTTCCATCAGCGACACAGGAGTGGGAATGCCAGAGAATATAGAATTAGAGAAACTGGAATCTCTCGGATTGCAGCTTGTCAAAGACTTGGTATCTCAGCTGGGTGGAACAATCGATGTGGATGTTCATGAGGGATCGACATTCAGGATCGAATTCTAACAGGGATATCACAGCACTTCTTTACCCACCAGGATATTTGACTCGACTGGAACTTTTTCCCTGTCGCTTTTTTTGCGAAGAGGCAGTCTTTAAGCCGGCAGATTATAGCAGGATAATCCCACAATATCGTAACGCAACACATACAGCATTCAGGAGCTGGAAATAAGAAGATCCCGGGTCTTCAGGGTCTGATCGGTTTTGAGTGTCTATTTCACTTCTTCATACGCCCATTCAAGCCATTGAACAACGATCTGGAGATCAGAGGATTCGACTGTCGCCCCACACCAGAACCTGAGTCCCGGAGGCGCGTCCCGATAGGAAGCACAGTCATAGGCAATGTTCTCTTCTGCCAGCATTCTGACGATCTGTTTGAGCTTGTCTTCCGGAAGATCCACTTTTAAACAAACACTTGTATTGGATCGGATCTCTTTGTTTTCAGCGAGAAAATCGATCCAATCATGGGAGGCCACAAAATTCTCAAATACTCTGAGATTGGCATCGCTCCGCTCGAAAAGTGCAGACAGCCCTCCGATGGATTCAACCCATTTCAGAGAAGCAAGATAATCTTCATTTGCCAGGAGGGACGGAGTATTGATCGTAGAGCCTTCAAAGATCCCAGATATCAGCTTGCCTTTTTTCGTCAAACGGAAGATCTTTGGAAGAGGCCAAGAAGGAGCATAGTTTTCCAGACGTTCGACCGCGCGCGGGGAAAGAATGAGTATCCCATGAGCTGCTTCCCCCCCCAAAACCTTCTGCCAGGAATAGGTGATGGCATCCAGCTTATGGTAGGGAAGATCCATGGCAAAGATGGCTGAGGTGGCATCGCATAAGATCAATCCTTCGCGGTCATCTGGTATCCAGTCTCCGCTGGGGACTTTGACCCCGCTTGTGGTCCCGTTCCAGGCAAACACTACATCATTGCAGAAATCCACCTGAGACAGATCCGGAAGCCGGCCGTAATCGGCCTTGAAAACACGGGCGTTCTCCAGTTTCAACTGTTTAGTGATATCCGTCGCCCAGCCATTACTGAAAGATTCCCAGACAAGCACATCCACACCCCTCTGTCCTAAAAGGCTCCACATGGCCATCTCGAATGCACCTGTGTCTGAAGCAGGTACGATCCCAACCAGATAATCCGGAGGGAGACCAAGGATCTTCTTGGTTTTCTCGAGGGATTCTTTTAGTTTTCCTTTTCCGAGAGAGCTTCGGTGGGACCGGCCGAACGGAGTATCTTTGAGTTCATCCAGAGTAAATCCCGGGTGTTTCGCGCAGGGGCCGGATGAAAAACACGGATTTTTGGGTTTAACTGATGGTTTCATATGTATTACCTCTCGTCCTATATTAAAATTATATATATTTGGCTCTATCCCATTGTTTTAGGAATGCGGCACTATATCCGGCAGCGTCGTCCTTTTTTTTTCAGGGAAATGGGAAAATACGAGATCATGAAAAACTCTTGATATAAACTCTTTTTCGTTTATGCAGGTGAGCATCAAAGTGCTTCCAAAAATCCCGAATGTCTTTGTTGTCTTCCATCTCGCTGTTGGTTTCCACGCAGGATATTCCCTTCTCGATCGCGATCCGGTTGAGGTCCTCCATAAAAACAGCATTGATACCTTTGTTCTGGTAATCAGGGATGATGCCGACAAGAAGAAGATCAAGCATCTTTGGATTTCTGAGCGCCCTGAGAATGTGGATGAAACCAAATGGGAGAAGCTTTCCTCTGGCTTTCTGGAAGGCTTTGGACATGGTCGGAACGGCAAGATAAAAACCGATCAACTTTTCCTGGTCATCGAGAACGAGCATCAAATAATCGGGTTCGATATAAGAAAGATATCTTTTGGTGTAGATCTCGATCTGTTCCTCATTCAACGGGACAAAACCGAACAGATGGCTGTAGGTCACATTGATGACCTCGAATATCTGCCTGGAGTATGGGAGGAGGACTTTCTTTGACTTGCTTTTAACGTACTTGAGTTTTGTCCTTTTCCTGACGATATCCGCAATGCGAACCACCTTTTCCGGAATCTCCTCAGGGGTCTGAACCCTATATTCCACATAATCGATCTCTTTGGAATACCCGAGTTTCTCCATATGATCGCCGTAATAGGAAAAGTTATATACTGAAGCAGAAGTGGACAGCTCATCAAAACCATCAACCAGCATTCCCTGTTGGTCAAAATTGGTCAGACCGAAAGGACCGTGGATGCCCTGCATTCCTTCTGATATGGCCCATTCCTCTAAATTCTTAAAAAGGGCCCTGGAAACATCTTCGTCCTCGATCACATCGAACCATCCGAAAAATGCGTATTTATGCTTCCATTTTTCAACATATTTTCTGTTGATGATACCAACCACCCGCCCGGCGAGATTTCCGTTTTTACACGCCAGAAAGAGCTTGACATCGCAATATTTAAAAGCTGGATTTTTATCAGAACGGAGCGTTTCCATCTGCCCTTTTATCAGCGGAGGAACCCAGTATTTATTTCCCTTGTAGAGCGAGAAAGGAAACCGAACGAAGGCCTTAAGATCTCGAAGATTTGCAACTTCTTTGATTTCAATATTCATTCCCAGCACCTCTGATGATATTACTCCATAAGGAATGTCTTTTCAATGGGGACGTCCTCCAAAGGGACACCCTAACAAATTTTCTTTTCGAGCATTCTACGATTTTTATTCGTCTTTATTTCATGGAGGTTAAGATTCCGAGAAAACCTAGAACATTAACAGATGAGGGTTATTACCATATTATTTCAAGAGGGATAAACAAGAAGAAAATTTTTCATCGAAAAACCGATTACGAAAAATTCTTAACAACAATCCAGAAGTATAAGAAAATATTTCAAATATCCATTTTACATTATTGCCTAATGCCGAATCATATTCATCTTCTGGTTCAAACCCAAAAAGCAGAAGATCTGCCGAAATTTATGCAGGTGATTCTACAAGTTTACGCGCATTATTTTCGAAAGCAATATCTTTATGTTGGACATCTTTTTCAAAATCGATACTTAAGTAAGTCCATTGAGAAAGAAACTTATCTATTAGAATGCGCAAGATATATTGAAAGAAACCCGCTTAGAGCAAATTTATGTCAATGTATTGAAAAGTACCCTTGGTCAAGCTACTCCCATTATGCAAAAGCCGTTCAGGATGATATTATTGAAAGGCAAAATCCCTGTTATCTCGCTTTATCAAAGTGTGATGCAACTCGTCAGCATTATTATCGTGAATACGTAAATCAAGATAGGCCGTACCAAAAAATAGTCGATGATTATTTCAGAATATCTTAGGGTGTCCCTTTGGAGGACGTCCCCATGACAAATCTCGACTGGTTTGTTCTGACGGTCTACATTCTTCTCATCATCGGCATGAGCTGGGCAATAGGCCGAAGACAGAAATCCCAGGATGACTACTATCTGGGCGGCCGTGCCATGGGTTCCTGGCCGATCGCTCTTTCGATCGTCGCCACTCAAGTCAGCGCGATCAGCCTGATCGGGGCGCCTGCCTTTATCGCATTGAAAAGCGGCGGCGGACTCTTCTGGCTTCAATATGAGTTCGCGATTCCTCTCGCCATGATCCTCGTAATGCTTATCCTGGTGCCTATCTATCATCGCTCCCGATCCCTGACCATCTATGAATATCTGGAAAAACGTTTTGGCTCCTCAACACGGATCACACTCAGCGGGATCTTTCTTCTCAGCCGGGGATTGGGATCTGGCGTTGCCCTCTTGGCCACAAGCATCGTGACTTCTGTCTGCCTTGGTTGGACTCTCGAAGGAACCATTCTGGTTATCGGGCTTGTGGCTATTATCTACACCACTTTTGGCGGCATCAAGGCCGACATTTATTCTGATATTATCCAACTAGCAGTCCTCTGGTTCGGAGCTCTCGTAATGATCTTTGTCTTATGGAGGCTTTTGGATGGAGAGGCTTTTTCCTTTTTGACAGGTGATTCTTCCCGGCTCATGGTTTTCGACCTAAAATCGATCGGGATCGGAGAGGGAAAGACCTATGGTTTTTGGCCCATGCTTTTCGGAACATTTTTCCTGTATCTTTCTTATTACGGCTGCGACCAGAGCCAGGCCCAACGCCTGCTGGCTACCAGAGATGCAAGGCATGCACAAAAATCGTTGTTTTATAACGGACTCTTGAGATTCCCGCTGGTTTTGACCTACTGTACAGTGGGAATTCTTCTCATTCCTTTCATTAGAACGCATCCGGATTTCGCTGTTCAGCTTGCCGGACAAAAGCCGGATTTCTTAGTCCCGACTTTTCTTATCTCATACATGCCCAAAGGGCTGCTCGGAGTGTTCGTAGCCGGAATATTCGCCGCATCGATGTCCAGCTTGGACAGCGCCTTGAATTCCTTGAGCGCGGCCACCTACAAGGATTTCCTCGCTAAATTTTTTCCTTCCCTGAAAAAACTATCAGGCAAACAGCAAGTGAGAGCCTCACGCATATTGACAGTTCTATGGGGGATGATCGCTACCGGTTTTGCACTAAGGATGGTCAGCGGATCCGAAACAGTTGTGGAGCTGGTAAACAAGATCGGATCAGCCTTTTACGGGCCTATCCTGGCTGTTTTCCTGCTCGGCATCCTCACACACCGGGCATCTCAAAAAGGAGCACTCATCGGACTGACTTTCGGTGTCGGCGTCAATCTGGTTCTCTGGACAGGATTTGAAGCTCAGATTTCCTGGCTCTGGTGGAATATTATCGGTTTTATATCGGCATTCGGGACAGGCTATTTACTCAGTTTTTCCAGAGTCCGCCGAACGGTAGACGCTCAGACTGACGTCATCCGAATCGCCGACATCAAGGCGCAAATGGGAAAAGGATCCTTTTACGTGATCCTAGGAGCAGCCTTCGTCTTAATGATCCTGGTGAGCATCCTTCTCCAGACTTGGATCCAGAAGGGTCTCTTTTCTCCGTAAAGCATCATTTTGACTAGAGTTTTGACAGGGGGCATCCCCTATGCTATAAGCCTAACATCGACAGGTGGGGAATCTGAAAAGATGAAAAAGAAGACTCCATCATGAATAAGTTAAAAAATGATCTATTGGATGTTTTTCATGCAGGCGTGAAAGCGGTTGATCCCTGCACGGCGATAGAAAAATATGTCCGAGCAGCCGGTGATGAACTGGATATCTCCGGTAAGACCTATGACCTTTCACGTTATAAAAGGATCTTTGTCATCGGAGCGGGAAAAGCGTCCGCTGCCATGGCCCGTTCTTTGGAAAAAAAACTAGAGTACCGGGTAACCGGAGGGATCGTTATCGTGAAATACGGACATCAGGTCCCTCTCAAAAGGATCAGAGTAGCCGAAGCTGGCCACCCGATTCCTGATGAGTCAGGTATCCGGGCAACCGCTGATATCGTTTCACTGCTGAAAGATTCAGACAAGAACGATTTGGTGATCTTCCTGGTTTCCGGCGGCGGTTCTGCCCTTTTGACTTATCCTTTACCCGGCTTGAACCTTTCGGATATCAAGGAGATGACCCGTATTCTACTGGAATCCGGCGCATCCATCCAGGAGATGAATGTGCTTCGCAAACATCTCTCCCGGGTAAAAGGAGGCAGATTAGCACGAATCGCATTGCCATCCCCTCTCATCTCCCTTGTGCTGTCAGATGTCATAGATGATGACCTGAGCAGTATCGCTTCAGGCCCTATGGTTCCAGATCCAAGCACATTTACAGATTGTCTCAAGATCTTGGACAAATACAACCTTCGCTCGCGGATGCCTCTACCTATTTTGGAGATCCTGGACAAGGGTGAAAAGGGAGAAATGGAGGAAACGCCAACAGAGGACGATCCCGTCTTTAAACAGACGCAGAATGTGATCGTGGCCAACATTCTCCTGGCTTTGGAAGAAGCGAAACATAGAGCCGAATCGCTTGGTTATAACACCTGGATGCTGTCTTCATCGGTCACAGGAGAAACCAGGATTGCCGCCCAGTCCCAAGCTTCCTTTGCCCGCAAAATCAAAAAAAAGAATATCCCTGTCAAAAAACCGGCCTGCTTGATATCAGGAGGAGAAACAACCGTAACCGTTCATGGAAAAGGACTTGGAGGAAGAAACCAGGAATTTGTTCTGGCGGCGGGTCTTGAGCTTGACGGGGAAAAAGACATCGCCGTTCTAAGCTGCGGCACCGATGGGACAGACGGTCCAACAGACGCAGCTGGAGCCTTCGCCGACGGAAATACCATTCGCCGCGCGCTGGAATTGGGGATGGATGCCGAATCCTATTTAAATGAAAATGACTCTTACCATTTTTTTCAAAAACTTGATGATCTGATCCTCACCGGCCCCACATATACAAATGTCATGGACCTGATGGTTTTCCTGATCAGGTAAGATCTTGCCACCAGAACTTTTTTTTCTTTGAAACGTCTTATGTATTGACCGATATGACCAGTCAGGAGCTGAAGAGGATCTTGCCCGAAAAGAGATATCTTTAAAAGATGCAGCAAACAGCACAACCCGAGTTCGATGATCTGTACCAAAAATTCAAACAACCAGTTTACAGCTTTGCATTTTCGTTGACGCAAAATCCTGGCGATGCAGACGATCTTTTTCAGGAGACATGGCTTCGGGTTGTTCAGAATTTAAAAAAAGCACGGTCAACCGGAAACCTGAAGAGCTGGGTGTTCACCATCGCCATGAATATCCACAGGGATAACTTAAGAAAGAAAAAAGTAAGAAAGATGTTTTTTTTGAAACAGACTCGTTCTCCTGAAAAGAATTTTGGCTCACAGGTGAATGACAGAGCAGATAGAAATCAAAATGTATGTGATGAGATCTACAGGACTGATATCCAGAGAGCAATCACTCAGGCGATTTCGACTCTTCCCCGGAGACTGAAACAGGTGTTCGTGTTAAAAGAGATCGAGGGATACAAGTACAAAGAAGTGAGCGATATGCTTGAAATGCCGATCGGGACAGTGAAATCCGTGAACCACAGGGCCGTCCGCCGCATGAGACGGGAACTCTGGATTTTCAGCCCTGATATAGATCTTAATACAACAAGGAGAAAGGAAAATGAAGTGCCAGGACGTTGAACACATCTTGATCGAAACCGGGCAAAAAGGATCGGGTCCTGAGGAGAGGAGCCAGATCGAGGAGCACCTCCAAGATTGTCCCCGCTGCGCCAGTTTAAAAGACGACCTGGATACCATCCGAGGAGCACTCACGCATATCCCGTCCGCTTCTCTTCCTGAGGAATTGGATACAAAGACCTCTCATCTGTGTCGTGAGAGGTTGGGACAAATTCAAAAGCATAAAAAAGAAAGACATGCTGCTCCTCCACTTGCTATATGGATCCTGTTCGCTTTTCTTTTGAGTTTGACCGCTTATTTGACCATCCCCCTCTTCAAGAATCTAGAAAGTGAACAGTCTTTATCCGTTCAGATGATCGTCATTCTGGCGATCATGATACAGAACGTCGTTATGTTGTTTTTTGCGCCTGTTCTGTTTAAAAAATTCTCAAGGAGGCAGCGGCCTCAGCATTTGATGGCCCATGGTTATCAATGAACCATAGATATAAAGAAGCGGCCTCGGCCGCTAATGATTAAAATAGGAGGAAACAATGGCAACATCAACAGGAAAAACGATCGTACTTATTCTTTTGGTCCTGATCATTCTCGCTTTTGCGTTCAGGATGACTCCTTTTATCATGGCTCCTTTCGGTTATGTTTCGGGTGCCTTTCATTCCATAAAGACCACTCTCACGAACGGTTTTGATTTTTGGCCTCACGGAATAATGCGCATTACATCGTTTTCCATTATATCCATACTGCTGCTTTTCGTCTGGATCATCGTCATCGTCTGGGTGTATAGAGACGCCGAACGCAGGGGAATGAACGGGGTGCTTTGGGCACTTCTCGTGTTTATCGGGAACTTGATCGGATTGTTGATCTATCTCATTTTAAGATCGGACAATCCCCCCTTGACAGAAACCACCGAAACAGAGGATCTCTGTCCATCCTGTGAAAAACCTGTGAGTTCTTCATATACCTTCTGTCCGCATTGCGGCAAGGAACTTCAGGCTAAATGCCCCTCTTGCAATAAACCTGTAGAGAGCAACTGGAAAGTCTGCCCGGATTGTGGAGAAAAATTGTAGGGGGACGTCCTCCAAAGGGACACCCTTCTGATAACACAATCTGTCAAAACATTGATTAAATGAAGCGGTAAATAAAGGAAGGATTTTATTTAAAACAGATATTTCGATCGAAAAATAACTCTATTAGAAATGCATGAAGAGAGCAAATGAAGGGAGGCAGGATAACAGCTATTCCTGCCTCATGTTTTAAAAGCTGCGATTTATAAGAGTGTCCCCGTTGGGAAACGTCCCCTTCAGTACTACCACGATTGATCAGGGTGTCCCTTTGGAGGACGTCCCCTTCAGTACTACTGCGATTGATCAGGGTGTCCCTTTGGAGGACGTCCCCTTCAGTACAGACCGCGTTTTTGGAGGAGGGGTTCGACGTTGGGTTCTCTTCCCCTGAAGCGTTTGTAAAGGATCATCGCATCCTCGGTACCGCCGGCTTCCAGAATATTTTGCCTGAAGGACAGGGCGGTTGCTTGGTCAAAAAGTGAGGTCTCTTTAAATGCCTGGAATGCGTCAGAATCAAGAACCTCTGACCAGATATAGCTGTAGTATCCGGCTGAGTAGCCG
>Ga0255054_10000079_pt1 | contig 46953 bp, 48 predicted proteins | sample JV7_2_23_MG_FD_188634 | JGI IMG/M metagenome (GOLD analysis project Ga0255054, IMG submission 188634) | Seawater microbial communities from Jervis Inlet, British Columbia, Canada - JV7_2_23 | ecosystem: Environmental > Aquatic > Marine > Inlet | place: Canada: British Columbia | collected... | reverse complement strand
GCGCCCGGCTGTGAGGACGGCTCGGCCAGTCACTCACCTCCACGAACTGCGGTACGCTCGGAGGCGTGATTTCGGGGTAATCTGCATGACTGGCGTACCGACGTTCGCTTCGGCGAGCGCCTGGCCTCGCCGTCCTCGCACCCCACTGCGAGCCCCCCATCACCGCTTAGCCCTGGCCCTCCCCCCGGGCTAGCCTCCCCTCCGCCCCCCTTGGCCTAAGTCCAAGCCCGCAGGTATATTACCTGGCTCTATGTTCGGCACGCTGTCTGAAAATCTTACTGCGGCCCTGAAGAACCTGACGGGCCGCGGTGTTCTCACGGAGCAGGACGTCAAGGACGGGCTCCGGGAGATCCGACGGGTGCTGCTCGAGGCCGACGTGAGCTACGAGCTCACGCGGACCTTCATGGAGCGGGTGCGGGAGAAGGCGGTCGGGGTGCACGCCCTCAAAGCGGTGAACCCGGGCCAGCAGCTCGTCAAGATCGTGCACGACGAGCTGGTCGTGCTGCTGGGCGAGCAGCGGGTGCCGCTCGAGTTCGCTTCGGTGCCGCCCACGGTCGTGTTGCTGGTGGGCCTGCAGGGCTCGGGCAAGACGACCACGGGGGCCAAGCTGGCCGCCCGGCTGAAGCGCGAGCAGAAGGCGCCGTTCCTGGTGGCCGCGGACCCGTACCGCCCGGCGGCGGAGGAGCAGCTGCGGCAACTGGGCGAGCGGGTGGAAGTGCCTGTGTTCGGCCCGGCCGACGCACCCGAGGCGGCCGGCGACGTGCCGGCGCTGGTCAGCGCGGCGGTCGAGGCGGCCGGCAAGGCGCGGGCCCGGACGGTGCTCGTGGACACGGCCGGCCGGCTGCAGATCGACGACGAGATGATGGCCGAGCTCGTGCGCGTCAAGCAGGCTGTGGCGCCGCACGAGATCCTGCTCGTGGCCGACGCGATGACCGGGCAGGACGCGGTGCGGATTGCCCAGGGCTTCCACGACGCGTTGGGGATCACCGGGGTGATCCTCACGAAGCTGGACGGCGATGCGCGGGGCGGCGCTGCGCTCAGCATCAACGGGGTGACCGGCGCGCCGATCAAGTTCGTGGGCGTGGGCGAGGGACTGGACGCGTTGGAGCCGTTCGATCCGTCCCGGATGGCCGGGCGCATCCTGCAGCAGGGCGACGTGATCGGGCTGGTGGAGAAGGCGCAGGAGGCCGTGAAGGTCGAGGACGCGGAGCGGCTGGCCCGCAAGGCGACCTCGAAGAAGGGCATGGACCTCGAGGACTTCCTCGTGGCCATGAAGCAGCTCCAGAAGATGGGGCCGCTGGAGGGGCTCCTGGGATTACTCCCGGGGGTGAACTCCAAGATGCTGAAGCAGGCCAAGGCGGACCCGAGGCGGATCAGGCACGTCGAAGCGATCGTCCTCTCGATGACGCCGGAGGAGCGCCGCCGGCCGGCCGTGCTGAACGGCTCGCGCCGGGCCCGGATCGCCCGCGGTTCGGGACGCACCGTACAGGAAGTGAACGCGCTGCTCAAGCAGTTCGAGCAGATGCGCAAGATGATGAAGGGTATGGGCATGGGCCCACAGATGTTGATGCAGCTACCAAGGTAGGGACATGGCAACACGTATTCGTTTGCGCAGGGTCGGTCAGAAGGGGCAGCCGGAGTACCGCATCGTCGTGGCGGAGCGCAGCAAGGCGCGCGACGGTCGGGTGGTCGAGACACTGGGCCACTACAACCCGCGGACCGAGCCTCCGACGATCACGGTCGACGCGGAAAAGGCGCGCGCCTGGCTGGCCAAGGGGGCAACGCCGTCGGACACGGTTCGCTCGCTCCTCAAGAAGGCCGGCGTCTTTCAGGCGCCCGCAGGCTGACCGAACGGTGGACGGCGCCTACCTCGCGGTGGCGCGCCTTCGCAAGCCGCACGGGCTGAAGGGCGAGGTCGTAGCCTGGACGCTGACCGACGAGCCGGAGCACGTGCTTGCGGTCGGGCGGCAGCTGGTACCGGTTGACGAGTCGGGCGCGGCGGTCGGTTCGCCGGTCGTGATCGAGCGGAGCCGACCGTACCACCGGCATTGGCTGTTGAAGTTCGAGGGGGTGGACAGCCGGGACGTTCTGGATGAGTGGCGTCAACGGATCTTCGGAGTGCCGCAGGATGAGTTGACGCCGCCGCGCGAAGACGAGTTGTACGAGCACGAGGTCCCGGGAACGCGGGTCCTGGTGCAGGGTCGCGAGGTGGGGCAGGCGACCGGGTTGGTCGGCCTGCCTGGAGGCGGCCGGTTGTTGGTGGTCGACGTGGAGGGGCGCGAGGTGCTGGTCCCGTTCCGACGGCCGATCGTGACGCGGGTGGACCGAGCGGCGCGCGAGATCGAGATCGAGCCGCCCGATGGACTGCTGGAGTTGTGATGGTGCTTCGGGTGACCGTGGTGACGCTGTTCCCGGAGCTGTTCGGAGCGCCGCTCGCCACGAGCATTCTGGGGCGTGCGGCGGAGAAGGGATTGGTCGAGTACCGGGTCGTGAACCTGCGTGACTACACTCACGACCGGCACCAAACGGTGGACGACTACCCCTACGGCGGTGGCGCCGGGATGGTGCTGAAGCCCGAGCCGTTCTTCGAGGCGCTGGATGACCTCGAGCCAGGACCGCCTGTGGTCCTGCTGGCGGCCAGGGGCAAGCCGTTCACGCATGACGACGCGGTGCGGTACAGCCTGGGTGAGGAGCTCACGCTCCTGTGCGGACACTACAAGGACGTGGACGCGCGGGTTGCGGAGCGTGAGGGGACCGAGGAAGTGTCGTTGGGCGATGTCGTGCTGTCGGGCGGGGAGTTCGCGGCACTGTGCGTGATAGACGGGGTCGTGAGACTGCTGCCGGGCGCCCTCGGAGACCACGAGTCGGCGGCCAGTGACTCGTTCTACGAGGGGCTGCTGAGCCCGCCGAGCTACACGCGCCCGCCGGAGTACCGTGGGATGCAGGTGCCCGACGTGCTGCTGAGTGGGGACCACGAGAAGATTGCCGCCTGGCGCCGAGCGCAGGCGGAGCTGATAACGCGGGAGCGACGGCCCGATCTGTGGGCGCGCCACGAGACTGGACGAGGTTCCGACGGGACCGAGACGTAAGAGGTGGAAGCATGCACAGGCTAGACGAGATCCGGCGCGAAGGATTGCGTGACGATCTACCCGATTTCCGCCCCGGCGACACGATCCGGGTCTCGGTCCGCGTGCGGGAAGGTGACAAGGAGCGACTGCAGGCGTTCGAGGGCGTCTGCATCGCACGTCGGGGCGCCGGGATGGGCGAGACGTTCACGGTCCGCAAGGTGTCCGGCGGCATCGGCGTCGAGCGGGTGTTCCCGCTCCACTCGCCGACCGTAGTGCGCGTCGAGGTCGTGCGCACCGGCCGCGTGCGTCGCGCCAAGCTCTACTACCTGCGGAAGCTGTCGGGCAAGGCCGCCCGCATTCGGGAACGCCGAGACTCCTAGGGTGCCCGACCCGACGCTTGAGCGCGAAGCGGCGCTCTGGGCGAAGGGATTCCGGCTGGTCGCCGGTCTGGATGAAGTGGGGCGCGGCCCCCTTGCCGGACCGGTCGTCGCGGCTGCGGTGGTCTTCGCGCCGGGTCAGGCAGCGATAGAGGGGCTCAAGGACTCGAAGGTAATGAGCCCATCCGAACGCGAACGCGTGGCCGACGTAGTCAGAGCGGCCGCCCTCCATTGGGCCCTCGGGGCCGCCTCCGTCCGGGAAATCGATCGCATCAACATTCGTCGCGCCAGCGCGCTGGCCATGCGGCGAGCGCTCGAGCGACTCCCCGTAACTCCCGATCACGTTCTGGTTGACGGCCCGCCGCTGCCGGAGCTCGGCGTGGCGCACGAACCGGTTATCGGGGGAGACGGGATCTGCCAATCGGTATCCGCGGCGGCTGTCCTGGCCAAGTGCGTACGCGACCACCTGATGGAGCAGCTCGCGCCGCGGTATCCCTCTTTCCGCTGGGAATCGAACAAGGGGTATGCCACCGCAGACCACCTGAGCGCCCTTCGAGCAAGCGACCCGACTCCGCACCATCGAGTGACGTTCTCGCCGATGGCGCAGGGCGAGCTCTTCTAGCGGCTTCGCATGGCGTCGGCGCGTGACACCGCGCCGATCTTCTCGAAGGCCTGGGCGGCGGCTTGGAACGCACCCTGCGCGTCCGCGTCGCGGCCCACCAGACGGAACAGATCACCCAACTCCCGCTGCGCTTCTCCGATGGTCCACGGATGGCGCACGCGCTCCGCGATCACCAGGGTCTGCTGCCCCAGCTCCAGTGCGCGGTCGAACTCTCCTGCCGCGCGGCTTATGAGCGAGAGAACGCGCAGCGCCTCCGCCTCACCCAGCGGGTCGTGATGTTCGGTGGCGAGATCGAGCGCGCGCTCGGCCTGCGCGCGGGCCAGATCCAGATCGCCCAGTGATGCAGTGGCCTCACTCTGAGCGGCGAGTGCCTGACCCATGATGCGCGCTTCGCCCGCCTGCTCCGCAGCGCCGACGGCCCGCTCCGCGGCGTCCTCGGCGGACGCCAGGTCACCCGACTCCCTGAGCACGATGGTCGAGTTGAGCCACCCCTCGGCGAGTCCCTTCCACGAAGCTGCCTTCTCGAACGTCGCCGTCGCCAGCCGGTAGAAGCTGAGCGCGGTCACGTACCGCGCCAGGTAGTAGGAGACGTTCCCCAGGTTGTTGGCGCAGCGCGCCGCCATCAGGTCGTCGGTGAGGCGGTCGGCCAGCGCCAGCGCACGCGCGAAGCCGCGTTCCGCATCGGCCAGGTCGCCGAGTGCGAACGCGCCGGCTGCCGCGACGTTCTCCGCACGCATCTCCCCGTCCGCATCCCCCTGGGCGCGAAAACGGTCACGCGCCTGAATGGCAGCCGTGCGGCTCAGGGCAAACTCACCGAGGCGCCACCCCGCCATCGCGCTCAGCAGCTGCCACTCGGGAGAGGAGCGCGTATCCGGCGTTGCACGCTCGAGCTCGTCGCGCGCTTGGAGGAAGCGTCCTCCGAGCACGGCCAAACGCGCCGACCTCAAGGGGTCACTGAGCATGATCAGTCTTCCCCCCTGTCGAGCAGTCGCTGCAGCCGGGCACGCGAGATGCCCAGTTGCCGGGCAGCCGCGCTCTTGTTGTCACCGTGCTGCACCAGCGCCGCGCGCACTGCTGCTTCCTGGATCTCCTGCAGTGAGGCGGGGAAGGGAATCGGTCCTCCCGCCGCCGCCGGAGTGCGGCGGCGTGGAATCAGTTGTTCCGGGTCCAGCGCTCCGGGCTCCGAGAGCAACAGGGCTCGCTCCACCGCGTGGCGCAGCTCCCGCACGTTCCCCGGCCAGGGGTATCCCCTCAACGCAGCACGCAGCGGCTCGGTGAGCTCGGGGACGGGCAGTGAGTACCGCTGCGCGAGAATGGTCGCGAAGTGGACGGCCAAGGTCTCGATGTCGTCCTCCCGCTCCCTGAGCGGCGGCAGCGTGAGGTCGACCACGTTGATGCGGTAGTAGAGGTCCTCCCGGAACTCGCCGCGCTCGAGCGCGGCGCTGAGATCCACGTGTGTGGCCGCTACGATCCGAACGTCGATGTCGCGGCTCTGGGTCCCACCTACCCGGCGGATGCGGCGATCCTCGAGGGCGCGCAGGAGCTTGCCCTGGAGTGGGAGCGGGAGGCTACCGATCTCGTCCAGGAAGAGGGTGCCGCCGTGAGCTTCCTCGAACAGGCCGGGCTTGGAGGCGTGCGCGTCCGTGAACGCGCCGCGCTCGTGCCCGAACAGCTCGCTCTCCATCAGCTCCGTGGGTATCGCGGCGCAATTAACCGCGACGAACGGGCCGTTGGCTCGCGGTCCGCCCTCGTGGAGCGCTCGCGCGAGCAGCTCCTTTCCGGTGCCGGTCTCCCCGCGTATGAGCACTGTCACGTTGGCGTGCGGCAGCACACGTGCGGCCTGCTCGATGGTGGCTCTCAGTGCGTCGCTCTCACCGTGGAGCTGCTCGAACGGGTCAGCGACCGGCTGTGCCGGTCCCGACGGCCGGCTCCTCTCACGGGCCGCCTCCACGCGTGCGCCGAGGGTGCGGCGCAGCAGGTCGAGGTCGCCGGGCAACGAGAAGTAGTCGGCCGCTCCGCGCCGCAGTGCTTCCACGGCGAACCGGTGCGACGGCCGCGCCCCGACGAGGTACATCGGGAAGTCGCCGCCCCATGTCAGCGACGGCAGGAGATCCAGGGCTCGGTCCTCCTCTCCGCCGCTGGCGACGATCACTGCAACGGTAGTCGGGGAGGGGGCGTCCTCGGCCGCCAGCTGGACACACTCGATGTCCAGCTCGCCCGCCAGGTCGCTCCACGCGGAGTGGAACGAGTCCGAGAGCTCGATCACGGTTAGAGTCGGTCGCTGGTTCACGGTCGCTCGTTGCGCTGCCCTAGCCGCCGGATCCGTCGCCGTCGTCGTCCTCGAACGCGTGCAGCGAGTTCTTGATGTTCTCCTTGATCTCGCTCTCGTTGTCGCCGCCCTTGTTCCCCGTCGCGGGATCCATCAGGCTTCCGTCAGCCGCGACGAACCAGGTGTCCACGTCCACCAGGATCGTGACGTTGAGATCGGTGCTCTCAGACACCGAGAGGGCCGGCACGAGAGTGAGTTCCTGCTCCACGTCGAGGTCGGTCTCGAAGGTGAAGGCCACGCCATTGAACGAGCCCATCACCCGGATGCTCTTGTCGACGAGGTCGGGGTGCGCCTGGCGGAATGCCGCGTCCTCGGGAGCGTCACTCGAGATCTTGTGTACCTCGAAGTCGATGCGCGAGTACGTGCCCGCCGGGACATCGATAATGAATTGCTGCTCCGCGCCGGGGGTGAGCGGCAGGTCTACGAGGACCGGGCCGATCTCCACTTCCTCGCATCCCGCAGGCTCGGGCTCGGTGTCGCAGTCCGCGGTCTCCGCGGCCTTGAGCTCGATCTCCCGCAGCACGATCTCGACACTCGTGAGAATGAGCGTGTCGCTGCCGATGCCGAGGGTATCGTCGAGCAGGCCCATCCGGTTCAGCGCCGGCGGCGCGCCACCTGTGGTGCCCTGGGTAGCGAAAGAGACTGCTACCCCGCCTCGCTGTTCCAGTGCCGTCGGGTCGCTGCACGCCACGATGATGACGGCAGCTGCGAGCAGCAGCGATAGTGTTATTCTCATGGTGCTCCTCCCCCGCAGGGGTCTGTGATCCACACAATCTAGCACAGCCCGTGTCACCGGTAGGTGACCGGCAGCACGCGCCCCGGGGTCAGGCCCCGGAGCGCGCGCCAACCGAGTCTAGGAGACGTCGGGCTCTCCGTCGCTGTCGTGGTCTTCAAACGCCTCGATGGACTGCTTGATGTTCTCCTTCACCAGGTTCTCGTGCTGGCCGCCCTTGTTGCCGTCCTGCGGGTTGACCAGGTTGCCGGAGCCGTCGCGGAACCAGCTGTCCACTCCGAGCAGCACCGTCACGTTGGTGCTCGTCGTCTCTGCGGTCACGACGACGGGCGGTGATAGGTCGAACTCCTGATCAACGTTGAGGTCAGTCTCGTACGTGAACGGCTGTCCGTTGTAGGAGCCCTGCACCCGGATGCTCTTTCCCACCATGTCGGGATGCGCGGAACGGAATGCGGCATCCTCCGGATCGTCGTTGCTCACCTTGTGGATCTCGAACTCGATCTCGTCATACGTGTCTGGGTCGGGCATGATCGTTACCAGGGTCTCGGTCTCGCCGTTCAGTGGAACGTCGAGCAGCACGGGCCCCACCTCGAACTTCTCGCAGTCGTCGTCGCCGGGCAGATCGTCGCATCCGGGCGCCGACTGGCGCTTGAGCTCGATCTCACGCAGAACGACTTCCACGCTCGTGAGGATCAACTCGTTGCTCTGACCGTCCGAGAGCGTGTCCGAGGCCATGCTGAAGAGGGCTCCCGAGGCCGCGGCCGGTCCGGCGCCAGCGGTGAACGAGAGCGAGACGCCCGCTTCCGTCTCGAGGCCCGTGCTGTCACTACAGGCCGCGACGAGAACGGCGGCCGCCAGAATGAGAGTGGTGCGCTTCATGGTGCTCCTCCTGTCCATGCGGTTCGTGCGGGCCACCGTGGCGCCGCTGCGGACAGGAGGTGCAAGTGTGATGCCACGTGCCACGCCGCTCGTTCGAGTCCCGGAAGTCCCCGTATTACGCCGGGTTCGAAACCATTGTGACGAGGGTCACGCCTGGTCGGTCTGCCACGAAACGAGGCAGGGTGATCCGGAATAGAGCACTGCACAGCGGCCACGGGTGGAGGCTGCGACCTGCCAACGAGTAACGTTGTGGGGGTGACCTAGGGAAAGGTCTGGTTGCAACTGGGGGCCGGCGAGCGCGCCGGCCCCCCGATGCGGGGCTGGAGCTACATCAGTACTGCGGTGCCGCTTGTCACTGCTGTACTACCGTTCCAACCCCGGCTGGCGCGAACGCCAGCCGGGAGTCCCGCTATTTCACGTGCTTGTTCACCAGCTTGGTCATCTCGAACATGCTCACCTGTGCCTTGCCGTTGAAGACTGGCTTCATCTTCGCATCGGCATTGATCATGCGCCGGTTCTTCTTGTCCTGGAGCTTGTGGCGCTTGATGTACTTCCACAGCTTCTTGGTGAGCTCTGTCCGCGGAAGCGGCTTGGAGCCGACGACGGCCGCCAGCTTGGCGTCCGGCTGCACCGGCCTCATGAACGCGAGGTTCGGCTTCCGCTTCTTCCGCTTCTTCTTCTTGACCGCCTTCTTCTTGCGGCGCTTCACGACGCGCTTGGCCTTTTTCCGCTTCTTGGCGACCTTCTTCTTCTTCTTGGTCGCGCGCTTCTTCTTCTTCTTGGTCACACGCTTCTTCTTCTTGGCCGGGCGTCTCTTCTTCTTGGTCGCGCGCTTCTTCTTCTTCGTAGCGCGCTTTTTCTTTGCGGGCTTCCGCTTCTTGGTTGCGCGCTTCTTGGTCTTCTTGCGCACGGCCTTCTTCTTCTTTCTCTTCTTGGCCATGGTTCTCCCCGGAGTAGGTTGTGAACAGGGTGACAACCAGCCCCTACACGCCCACCAAAGTAAGACATTCTTTCTGACAGACAAGACTTTTTCCCCTCTGAGTTTCCCCTGGTACACGCGGCGGCCCCCTCTGAAACCAGGTGTGGGAGTCCATCGGCATGCTCTAGAGAACGTGGTTGTTCCCTCTGGAAAACGTGTTTTCCCCTCTGAAAACGTGTGTTCCCCCCTCTGTAGCTCGCGTGTTTTCCCTCTTGTGGAAACACCGTCGAGTAGGGCTGTCAGGGGTATTTCCCCTCTGTGGCGACCGCCCGGCGGGAGAGGCTACGGAGGCGTTCCGGAGGGGTGGGGAGCCCGCCGGGGGGCGTCCCATGGGAGACCGGCGCTTGTCAGTCGCCCCCGGGCACGCGAAGTTTCATCTCACGGACCGGGTAGCTCAGTTGGTAGAGCAACGGACTTTTAATCCGTAGGTCCTGGGTTCGACCCCCAGCCCGGTCATACTGTCGCCCATGAGGGAGGGGTTCCCATGCTGAGGCGTGCGAGTGTCTTCGCAGTTGTGGCTCTGATGATCGGTGCCGTGAGTGCCCGTGCCCAGGACAACATCGAGCTGGGTGTCGATTGGGCCTTCGGAGTGAACGTCGATGGAGACACGCAGTGGTTCGTGGACATCCCCGCCGCGCAGTTCCGGGCGGGGTTCTGGTTGTCGGACAGGGTCTCCATAGAGCCACGTCTCGGGTACGCCCTGAGATCCAACGGTGGCACGGATCACCTTCTGGACGTGGGGCTGAACGGTCTGGTCTTCTTCAGCAAGTCGGCGGAGCGCGTCCGGGGCTATGGTGTGATCGGCGCAGCCTGGATCTGGTCCAACTTCGAGGGCGCGGACGCCAACAGCGACTTCAGCGTTGGGGCCGGCGTGGGGCTCTGGCTTCCGATGACTACGCACCTGGCCACGCGCGTGGAGGGTAGGTACGACCGTATCTTCAGGGGCGGCGGTGTCGACGCGGGGAACGTGGTCACGCTGCTGGTCGGTCTGTCCTTTACCGTGAAGCCGATTCAGTAGAAGCTGCTCCGGCCGGCAGCGCTCCTACCGGGGCGGCGACGATGGATGCCGTCTCGTCCCGGTCGCATCACCAGAATCAACGTGACCCCTCGCCGTCACAGGAGCATGTGCCCCCCGCCCCACCGGCCCAACGGATTGCTGTCGGATCAGCCGCGGTGCCTGGGTGACGAAGTGAGCCGTTCGCAGGAGGCACTCGCCCAGTTGAAAGGGAAACCTGGGAAACTCACTGAAGCGCCCACCTACACCGACTGTCGCTTGAACGGGATTCGGCCACCGGAGACGGAGCGCCTTCAGTATGCTCCTCGGACTACGCAGCGAGGCTGCCATCGTCGAACTGGCCATGTAGTGTTCCCTCGCCCCCCATTGCTTCACGACTGCAGGCACCAACCAGCGAGGTAGGCTCTTGGCGCTCTCGGCTGCTGCGGTTCCGTCCAGCCTCGCGCCCAGGAGATCATGGGCAAGCACCAGGGCACAGATGATCCAACCCGACTGGCGTTGCTCCCCCCTAAGTAGGTACTCCCAATCGAAGTCTCGGGGCGCGGATTCCAGTGCCACCGCTATGTCGCACAGCCAAATGGCACGGTATGCGCCGTGGCGCAGCAGATGGAGGCACATGTACCGCAGGTGGTCCTCGAATCCGAGAGTCCGCACTCCCACGCCAAGGAGCGGGCATAGCCACGAGCGATCGTAGACTTCGTCCAGGGAGGGACGATACAGATCCGGCAGGCCTTCGTGCAGGTCGACAACGCCGGTCTCGGCAGCTCGGCCGGCAAGCGCAGCGACTGCAGCTTCGTACTGCTCCGGCCGGACACACAGGTCGATGTCTCCGTAGGGTCGCAGCCCGCGCTCCGGGTAGAGTCGAGCCGCCGCCCAGCCCTTGAGCAACAGGGGGTCGACCCCGAACGAACGCAGAGCGTCCACAGCCTGCGTGATGTGACGTTCGTGGATACCCGCCTGAAGGGTGTCGTAGCGATAGGTGTCACGTAGCGGGCGGGCGCCCGCAGCGTCCTTCAGGTCGGAGTGGCGGATGCGCCACCATGCCAATGCTCCGCTGCCTGCTCTGAGGAGCAATGGGGTGATACTGGCGATGTCCGTGGGAGAAAGAGCCAGTGGCATGGGTGGGGAGCGCCACGCGCCGGCGAGGGCCGCCGCCACCAACCGGCCGTCATCCTCAACACCCTTGCCGCGAGCGGCGGCGCGCACCGAGGGCTCTCCCCGAGTCGATTTCGTAGAGCGGGCGACCAAGCCCTAGGGCGTCCCTACCCGCAACGGCAATTGCCCGACTGCGGGTGCTGAATACAAGACTTGCCGGGCCTATCGGAGCACGGAAGCCCGACCCCGATGCACTGTTTGCACTGCGCGTCGGTCACCGAAGATCCTGTCTGTGCCGCCAGAGGCGATCTCAGCGACGTGATGACCGGCAACAGCATCGTCAGCCCGCCCACGACCGCCAGCTTCCGCACCAACTCCCGGCGCGAGTACGACATCTCGTCTCCGGGGGCATACGTGCCGTCCGCCAGCAGCTTGGCCCTTCGCAGCCGGTCCAGGGCGAGCCCCACTATCTGCTCGTCCCTCGGAAGTCCCAACTTCTCCTCGAGCATCTCGGCCATCTGGGCGGTCGTGGTTTGCCCGTCGCAGTGCTGCCAGACCAAGGACGAGGTGCGATTCAGACAGTGAGCCTTATGGCGCTTCAGATCGTAGACCAGCGTCTCGTCGGGCAGCTCCTCGACGACCAGCTCATCTGTTCTGGCAGCGGGCATCAGCGTGCTTGCAGGATCCATGAGCTCACCTTCTCTCGTGGTGGTCTTCGGGGACTACAGTGGGCCGTCACATCGCCGCAGCTCGTCGGCCGCTGTCGGCCGTCGAGATCGACGGCGCGCGGTCAGCCGCTCTGCTCAGCAGCGCTGCGGCAATCTCCTCGGCCTCGCCCCGCACCCCTTTGATCACCATAGCGTTGGATATGGCCAATCGCAATGTCGCGAGGGCCCGTTCTGGCTGCTGTCTTGCGGACACTGTGTGGGCGAGCAGCTCCATCACCGCCCGGCCCGCCGAGAGTTGGCGCGGTCGCCATCGCGCACCGGATCGGTGGCTCGTCACGACCACCAGGCCTACCGGGAGCGGTTTCACACCGATCGGCCAGCCAAGGGTCTCCGGATGGATTTTCTCGACGTGTCCACCCGTCGAATCCCGAACGGACATCGTCGCGACGTACGGATGGACCTGCCCCCGCGAGTCGAGGACGGCATACTCGTCCGACCGGAATGTCCCACCGGCTTCGACCAACGCCCGGACCAGGGTGGTCTTCCCGCTCAGAGAGCGTCCTGGGATGACGATCGCCCGGCCGCGCCAGCCCACCACGCCTGCGTGTACGAACACCCGCCGGCGGGCATTCTCGGCCACATAGAGCTGGAGGTCCATCTCGAGAGTATCTCGGACTCGCTCCCAAACCGTCGTCCGTACGATTCTCGCCGCGTCCGCATACAGCATGTTGAAGCGCCGTATCCTGGTGCGGGGCTTGGTACCACCGGCGACGACGGAGTACAGCAGCTGTACCCGTGGCCCGCGAGCGGGCTTCGTACCCGGCGGCAGCAGCTCGAGAATCTGGTCCATCACCTCCGGAGTGTTGGCACGAACCCCGATGCGCAACCCGTAGGACACGAAGGAGACCGCAGCCGCCCACCCGAGGCGGTCGAGCTTCTCCATTCAGGTGGAGCCCGGTACCAGGGTCAAGTCGTCCGGGTCTACTTGGGAGACCAAGGCTTGCGGTTGCTGGGGTGCTTCAGCGGATCCACTCATTGGGACTCACTCCCGCGCGCCGAGGGCGAGGGAACCGCGACTCTCCGTGGGGCCGTCATGCAGTAATGTTACACAACACTGCGATTCGTCCAACAATGTGTGCTCGCGGTACGATCTCTCTGATCCTCCGACACTTCGGTCAAACCCACGCTCAGATGCAATCTGGGTTTTTCGTAGGGTTCGGTCTGTGATTCGGGACACGCGGGCCATCGGATTCCGGCTCCCGCGGCTACAGTAACCATTTGTGACAGATAGGATTAGCACAGCGTTCGCGGTTCGGCTCGCCTCACACCGATCCCCGCCGCTCTGATTCTGACTTGGTGCGCCCCGCCCGCGGATTCTCCGTGGGCGGGGTGTTCACTTGGGGACCCGTTGCGTTTCGGGCTCCCACCGGAAACATTCCCGTCACCTCTCACGTTCTTCGCAGCGACTCATGGAGCGATTCGATCTCATAGCCGTCGGCGGTGGAACCGCCGGATTGGTGGCTGCCGCCGGTGGTGCGGCGCTCGGTCTCAGGACGGCCCTGGTGGAGCGCGATGCGCTCGGTGGGGACTGTCTCTGGACCGGGTGCGTGCCGAGCAAGGCACTCATCGCATCGGCGAAGCTCGCCCATCAGATGCGCCGGGCCGACGAGCTGGGTCTGGTGGGGGCGTCGCCCGGGCACGCGTTCAACTCGGTGATGGACCGAATGCGTGCGGTGCGGGACCGCGTGGCGGAGCACGACGACCCGGAGCGGTTTCGCCGTATGGGAGTGGATGTGGTGTTCGGCCCGGCGGAGTTCACCGCGCACGGCCGCGTTTCGGTGGATGGACGAGTCCTCGCGAGCAAGCGTATCGTCGTGGCCACGGGTGCGGCGCCGACCGTACCGCCGATACCGGGCTTGGAGGAGGCGGGTTATCTCACCCACCTGACGGCGTTCGACCAAACGGAGTTGCCACCACGGATCGTGATGCTGGGGGGCGGCCCGATCGGTCTGGAGTTCGCGCAGGTGTACAACAGGCTCGGGGCCGAGGTGACCGTGGTGGAGATGTTGCCGCAGCTCCTGCCGCGCGAGGAGCCCGAAGCGGCCGACGTCGTCGCCCGTGCACTGCGGGCGGAAGGCGTCGTGGTGCACCTGGGGGTGACGGCTGAGGCGGTTGAGAGCAGCCCCGGCGGCGAGAAGCTCGTGCGCGTGCGAACCGCCTCTGGTGAGGCTCGGGCGATAGCGGCCGACGAGATCTTCGTCGCGACCGGGCGCCGAGCCAATACGGAGGGGTTGGGGCTCGAGCGCCTGGGTGTGGAGCTGGAGCGCGGCGCCGTCCGGGTGGACGACACACTGCGCTCCTCGACGCCCGGCCTGTGGGCGGCGGGTGACGTCGCCGGCGGCCCCCAGTTCACCCACGTCGCCGAGTACCACGCGAAGCTGGTGCTCCGCAATGCGATCTTCCCGTTCAGCTCGAAGACCGACTACAGTGCAGTACCGGCGGTCACCTACACCGACCCCGAGGTGGCGCGCGTCGGCCTCACTGAGCAAGAGGCCCGGGAGCGGGTCGCGAGGGTGGGCGTGTACCGCTACGACTTCGCCGACCTGGACCGCGCCATAGTGGACGGCCACGACGAGGGATTCGTGAAGGTAGTGACACGGAGAAACGGCAAGATTCTCGGAGCGACGGTTGTGGGTAGTGGGGCGGGCGATCTCCTCACGCCGCTGGTGCTGGCCGCGAAACAGGGCATCAAGCTGCCCAAGCTCGCCCAGTTGGTTTACTCCTATCCGACGATGGCCGAGGGCATCAAGCGAACGGCGGACAGCTACTACCGCGAGAAGCTGGCGGGCCGCAGCGGCGCGCTGCTGCGACGGGTCGTGCGATGGCTGACCTGAAGCGCGCGCGCCCGATCCTCAAGCTCCTGGCGCTGGTGGCCATCCTGGTCGGCGCCTGGGTCATCGTGCGCACGACCGCGCTCGGTGAGTACGTCACGCGCGACGGGATGATGGCTGCGCTCGAGACGTTGAGGAGCTCGGTGTGGGCGCCCTTCGTCTTCGTGGCGGTGTACGCCGTCGCCACTGCCTTGGCGCTCCCAGGCTCGCTGCTCACTATTGTGGGCGGTGCGGTGTTCGGTTTCTGGTGGGGCTTCCTGCTCAACTCGCTGGGTGCCAACATCGGGGCGAACGCCGCGTTCAGGCTGTCCCGGGCTCTGGGCCGGGAGGGGATCGAGCGGATCGTGGGCGGCCGGCTCAAGGGGCTCGACAACGCGACGGCCCAACACGGCTTCCTCGGTCTGCTGATCCTGCGGCTCATCCCGTTGGTGCCGTTCAACGCCCTCAACTTCGGATCGGGGCTCACTGCGATGCGGTGGCGCGACTACGCGCTGGCCACCCTCATCGGGATTATCCCGGGGACGGTCGTCTACACATTCTTTGCCGATGCACTCGCGCAGGGTTCGACCGCTGCAGGCGAGGCCGCGCGCACCCGCCTGTGGATCGCCGGGGCCCTGTTCGTCGCTCTCACCTTGATACCGCTCATTGCGCGCCGCCTCGGGTTCCGGTTTCCTTCCGGCTCCTCTGGCGAGACTGCCTGATGCGTATCACGCAGCGAATCACGACTGCCGTGACCGTTGCCCTCACTGCCTGGAGTCCTGCGCTCGAGGCGCAGGGCCTGCCCGACCACTCCGGCTTCACCGCGGTGCTCGAGGAGCGGCGGCACGGCGGCCTGGTGGACTACGAGGGCCTCGAGCAGCATCCCGAGCAGCTCGAGTCGTACTTGGCCGAGCTCTCGGCCGTGACTCCCGAGGAGCTCTCCGCGGCGTCGCGCGAGGCCCGGCTGGCGCTCTGGATCAATGCCTACAACGCCTGCGCGCTCAAGCTCGTGATCGACCACTACCCGATCAGGGGGGCGGGCTTCCCCGCGTCCCTGGTGCGCTCGCTCAAGGGCGTGCCGGGCAACTCGATCCGCCAGATCTCGGACACGTGGAGCCGCGAGTTCTGCGATGTTGCCGGGAAGGAGCGCTCCCTCGACGAGATCGAGCATGAGATCCTGCGGCCGATGGGCGAGCCGCGCATCCACTTCGCCGTCAACTGCGCGTCGCGCTCGTGTCCGGTGCTGGCACCCGAGGCTTACACGGCCGGGGCGCTCGATGAGCAACTGGATGCCGCCGTGCTTCGGCTGGTGGGCGACGCGGCGCACTACTCTCTGGAGCGTGGCGACCGCGCGACGCTGCGGCTGAACAAGGTGCTCGACTGGTACGAGGACGACTTCGGCGGGAAGGAGGGTGTCGTCGCCTTCCTGCTGCCGTACCTTCCTGCGAATGATCGTGAGTACATCGCCGGCCACGGCCCGGCTGCAGTCGAGTACTTCGACTACGACTGGACGCTGAACGACACGGCCGTGTTCGGCCCCGACGCGGAGCGGTAGGCCGCCCTCGAGGCCGCAGGGATGCTAGGCGTGGGCATCGTAATCCCGACGCTCAACGAGGAGAGCAACCTCCGGGGGCTGCTCGAGGACCTGGGGCGGCTCTCCATCACGACCGATGTGGTGGTTGCCGACGGTGGTTCGGGTGACGACACCGTCGGCGTCGCCCGGGAGGGCGGCGCGCGAGTCATCGTCGCCCAGCGGGGCCGTGCCACCCAGATGAACGCGGGCGCGCGGTCCGCGGCTGGCGATTGGCTCTGCTTCCTGCACGGCGACGTCCGCATGCCCGATGCTGCGAGGCGGGATCTCGTCCGGGTGGTGTCCGGCGGTGCGGTGGACGCCGCGGTGTGGGGATTCGCGATCGACGCACGCGGGTTCTGGCCCCGGTTCATGGAGGCGGGCACCTACCTGCGCGACCGCGTTGGTGGACTCCCCTACGGCGACCAGGGCCTGTTGGTGCGGCGGGAGCTGTTCTCGGCGGTTGGCGGCTTCCCGGAGATCCCGCTCATGGAGGACGTGGCCCTCGTGCGGGCGCTGCGCAGCCGGGTCCGTCTCGAGCGGCTGCGCTCGCACTTGGTGGTCTCCCCCCGGCGCTGGATTAGGGAGGGGCCGTACTGGACGTGGGCCCGAAACTCGCTGCTCATGGCGGCCTATCTGGCAGGTGCCAGCCCCCAGCGTCTGGCCCGCTGGTACCGCCCGGAGGGATCCTGACCGCCGTAATGCTGTTTGCCAGGGCGCCCCGGGCGGGGCGGGTGAAGACGCGGCTGGCTGCCGAAGTGGGCGAGGAGGTCGCCCTCGCCACATACCGGTCCGTCGGCGGGCTGGTGGCTGGCCAGGTTGCGGCGCAGTACCCGATTACGATCTGGTACGACCCGCCGGACGCGCTGGACGAGATGCGTGGCTGGCTGGGGGACCACGAGTTCCTGAGTCAGGCTGGGGCCAACCTCGGGGCCCGGATGGCCCACGCGTTCGAGACCCACTTCGCTCGGGGTGATACGCCCGTAATCGTGATCGGGGCGGACGCTCCGGGGGTGGGCGCGGCCACCATCGAGGAGGCGGAGCGGGCCCTCGCCGAGGCCGACGTGGTCATAGGGCCCGCCCTGGACGGGGGGTACTACTTGCTCGGCCTGAACGGTCCGGCCGCGGCCATCTTCGACGGCGTCCCCTGGGGCAGTGACGGTGTGTTCGAAGTCACGGTGGCACTGTGCCGCCAGTGCCATCTTGCAGTGGAGCTGCTGGAGCCGCTTCGGGACCTGGATACGGCCGCCGACCTGCGCGCTCTGGGGCTGGAGCGCACTTGACCCGCTCTCCGGACAACGGGCATATTGCTCGGACTTGCGCCCACCTAGAACCAATTGAGGGGATCGGCGATGGCCTGGAGAGTCATTGACACCGGTGAAGAGGTCTGGCACGTGCATCCAGCGGCCGAAATGAGGCCGGATCTGAGGATGTGGCAGCTGACGCTGTCCTTCAGGGTGACGAACTCGCAACGGGAGCCACGGGCATTCTGGGCGTCCTACCCGTTGGAGTCGAGTTCCAAGTCATCCCTGTTCCAGGCCGCTGACCGGCTTTCCAACGACGCACTGAAGGAAGTGCTCGTGCAACACCTATCCTGAGCGCCACCCAGCCCCACATGTCGCTCACCCCGGTCCAGGACCTGCGTCGCATAGCAGAGGCAGTCGGCCAGCTTCACGGGCAAACGGTCCAGGACGTCGAGATCAGATCCGACTGCCGACAACTCAAGGTCACCCTCACCGACGGCCAACTGCTGTTGATCTCAGTGCTGTTGGACGACGCCGGCAAGCCACGGCTCGACGTCGATCTGCTGCGTGCCGCAGCGGAGACCGATCAGCGGCAGCTGGAAGTGCGGTTCGAGGGAGCCGAGTAGTGGGCGGGAGCGCACTGTGACTGCCCCAGCGCGCCGGGAGCGCCTCAAGTTCCTGGAGTTCGACTTCGACCGCCTGCCCAACGGCCGGTATCGCGCACGAGTCGTGCTCGAGGGAGACCCGGGCGCCCACTTCGAGGGAACCGCCGAAGGTCTCGGCTCCGCGGCCGCCGAGCTGCGCTGTGCCGCGGAGGCCGCCGCCGAAGCCCTGAGGGGGGTGGTCGAGGAGAAGCTCGAGTTCGAGCTGCTCGGCGTGAAGGCGGTTCGCGCTTTCGATTCCACGGTGGTCATCGTTGCGCTCTCCTGCCACGACGGCGTTCGGGCGGTGCGGCTCGTGGGCTCCTGCCTGACGGAAGAGACACCGCACCGCTGCGCGGCGCTGGCTGTGCTCAGCGCCACCAACCGCTTCCTCGGCAACGTCATATTCACCCGGTAATGAGGGCGTCCGCGCTCACTCTCGCCTGTCTCTTGTCGGCCTGTGCCGGCGGCAATCCGGGCAGCGAGCTCGACCCGATGGCAGGAGACGGTTCGCAGGAGACCGGCCCCGTGGCGGTGGCGGCGCTGACAGCGACGGCCGAGGACTCGCTCGCCGACGAAGCCGCCCTGGATGCGCTGCACGACTTCGAGTTCAAGAGCCTGGCCAAGGGTGGTGAGCACGTCCGCGGTACGGTTTCCGCGCCCGCGAGCCTGGAGGTAGGTGATCTCGCCGGACCACGCGGTGGGGCGGCCAGCGCCGCCGGGCCGACCTACGACATCGACATCGAGTCGTTCGCCGAGCGTGGCCGGGTGCGCTACTACGTCGATTACTTCCTCGGGCCGAGCCGGAATCGCTTCACCATCTGGTTGGGGCGCCTCCCCCGCTACGAGGGGATGATCCGCACCCAGCTGCGGGCGGCCGGTGTGCCCGAGGACCTGGTCTATCTCGGGATCATCGAAAGCGGATACTCCAACACCGCCGTGTCACGCAGCAACGCCGTCGGCATGTGGCAGTTCATCGCGTCCACCGCGCGCAACTACGGTCTAACCGTGAACACCTGGGTGGACGAGCGGCGCGATCCGTTCAAGGCCACGGAGGCTGCGGCCCGGCACCTGGCGGATCTTTACGGGCTGTTCGGGTCCTGGTACCTCGCAGCCGCGGCCTACAACGGCGGAGCCGGCAGGGTGGAGCGCGGAATTCGCCGGCTCTCCGACGTGGCGGATTCCGTGACCGACGAGACCTTCTTCGATCTGTCCGCGCACCGCTATCTCAGACGCGAAACGCGCGACTACGTGCCCAAGCTGATCGCCGCGACCATCATAGCCAAGGACCCCATCACGTACGGCTTCGACAGCCTACCCATCCTCGCGCCGCTGGTGTACGACGAGATCACGGTGCCCGACGCCACCGGGATGGACGTGATCGCCGATCTCGCCGACACCACGATCCGCGCCATAACCGAGCTCAACCCGCACTACGTGCGAGGCGTTACCCCGCCGCGGAAGGCGTCCGTCGTACGTGTGCCCCGGGGCAGCGGCACGACGGTTGCGCAGCGCTACGCCGAGCTTCCGTTCAGCGAGCGGGTGAACTTCGTGGAGCACGTCGTGCGCCGTGGGGAGACCCTGAGTGAGATAGGTGAGCGCTACGGCGTGTCGGTGCGGCTGCTCCGCGCCGCGAACAACAATGTCCACCCGCGACGGCTCAGGATCGGCCAGCGCATGGTGATTCCGGTGAGTCCGGCTGCCCGGACTCGCGCCGCAGCAGGCCGCGCGCCGCAGCCGCGGCTAACAGTGTCCGGGGTGCGCTATCACCGGGTGCGGCGCGGCGAGACGCTGTGGATCATCGCCAACCGCTACGGTGTGACGATTGCCGAACTGAGGCGGTGGAACGGGATGGGGTCGAGCGCAACCCTGCTCTCGGTGGGGGAGCGCCTGGCCGTGGTCCCGCCTCGGGGCGGGACCCGATAGCGCGGGAGCTTACTCCAGCCCCCGATAGCCCTCCATGATGCGCGTCGCGTATCCGTTGCGCGGATCGCGTCCGGCGTCCATCAACTCCTTCACGCGTCCTGGGCCCCTGTTGTACGCCAGCAGGGCCAGCTTCACGTCTCCGTAGGTCTCGATCAGGTGCCGCAGGTAGCGGAACCCGATCCTGAGGTTGGTTTCGGGATCGAAGAGCTGCTCGGCCGTGATCGTGGGCTCGTAGAAGCGGGCCGTGGCCGGCTGCACTTGTGCCAGTCCGAGGGCGTTGGCGTGGCTGCGGGCCCGAACGGTGAAGCCGCTCTCCAGATTGACCAATCGGAACGCCAGCTCCGGATCGATGCCCTCGCGCAGCGCCACGTCGTAGACCAGCTCCACCATGTTGGCAGGCACCTGGTACTCGCTGGAGTAGCGGAGGATATCCTCTGCCCGCTGCAGCTGGAGCCGCGCGATCTCGAGTTCCCCCGCCGTTGTGTCGAGCGAAACCCGCAGCGAGCGGAACTGGGACTGAATCGCGGTGCCGGTATAGGCGCCGCCGTCGCTGTCGGACGCCACCGCGCTCGGTGCACGCGCGCCCGCAACGGCCCCGATTCCCAGCACCAACAGCAGGATGCCGAGTCCGCGCACGGTGAGCTGCTGAGTCACCGACAATCGGCGCCAGGTGTCGCTCGCCGCATCTCTCAAATGCTTCATGTACCCTCTTCGCTCAGTTTCCAGTCGCCCCTCGTGCCGCCCGTCTTCTCCACCAGCCTGATGTCGCCAATCCGCATCTCGTGTCCCGCTGCCTTCACCATGTCGTACACGGTGAGCAGGGCCACCGAGACCGCCGTCAGCGCTTCCATCTCCACCCCGGTGCGCCCCACGGTCCGCACTTCGGACCGAACCAGCACACCCGGCAACGCCGGGTCGAGCTCGGCCGCGACCCGCACCAGGTCCAGCCCCAGCGGGTGGCAGAGAGGTATGAGCTCGGCCGTCCGCTTGGCCGCCATCGTACCCGCCAACTCCGCTGTCGACATAACGTCGCCCTTGGGTCCCTGGTTTCCTGCCACCAGGGAGTAGGTCTCGGGCGACAGCCGGATCGTGCCCTCAGCGCGGGCCGAGCGAGCCGACTCCGGCTTCTTGCCCACGTCCACCATGCGGGCTCTTCCGCGCTCGTCCACGTGCGACAGCTTCACAACAATCGCTCCAGGTCACCGGCCAGCACCGCCAAGGCGAGCTGCGGATTCACGTTACCCTGGGCCGAGGCCCGTGTTTCCTCCACGCACCTGAGCGCCTCCAACCGGCCGGCCAGGCTCGTGTCCTCGCTGCCGGCCGCTTCCTCCAGGCCAGCCCTCAATCGGACTGCCAGGGCGTCCAGCAGCGCGGTGAAGTCACCGCGCGCCGCCCAGGGCAGTTGCGCCAGCGTCGCTGCCGCCCAACCCTCGGCGCCCTTGCTCCCCACGGCCTCGAGCAACTGGGCCGCCCGACGGTCGGGACCCTCCGCCTCGCCCTCGGCCCACAGGGCCCGGCCGATGCTGCCTTCAGCCAGGAGCGCGCGCCGCTCGAGCGGCTTGCCCTTGAGCGGCGGGTCCAACTCCTGACCGAGGAACCGCCGCACCTCGTCGTCGGCCACCCGCGGGATACGGAGCGTCACGAGCCGCGACCGGATGGTCGGCAGCAGTCGCTCCGGATCCGCCGCGGTGAGGATGATGGTCGTGTCGTCGGGCGGCTCCTCCAGCACCTTCAGCAGGGCGTTGGCCGCCTCTTGGCTGGCCTCCTGCACCACCAGGCGCTCGGCGTCGCCCACGACGATGACCTTGCGGTCCCCCGAGAACGGGGTCATCCACACCAGCCGGTGCAGCAGCCGCGCCGTGGCGAGCGAGTGGCTCGACATACGGTCCGGCCGCTGCCACAGCGGATTCTGGCGCCGCTCCTCGATGGCGGCCGCCAGGATCTCCTGGGCCTCGTCCACCTGCTTGTCCGGGTCCCCGGCCTTGGGCCGCGGGATGGGCACGAACCAGTGAAGATCCGGGTGCGCCAGGCGCAGAACCTGGCGGCATCCGGAGCACTCCCCGCATGGCTCGCCGGGACCCGTCTCACACAGCAGTCCCTGGGCCACCCACAGGGCCAGACGCTGCTTCCCCACGCCGGGCGCTCCCGTGAAGAGAGTCGCCTGTGGGAACCGGCTGGTGGCGAGTGCGCCAGCCAGCCGGTTCAGCAAGGCATCGTGCCCGTATATCGGCCTCAAACTCATCGGGCCGAAAGGTACCTAGGGCAGGCACTGATGGGTAGCCGAATCGGCCTAAGTCACTGTTCTACAGACAATTGGACGCCTCCATGGTAACCCGGTGGTGTGAGGGAGCAAATCAGACTAACAAGTGACCACTCACTACCGCGACACCAAGTTGTGAGTTCACGCTCACAAAGTCCTGCTTTGCACGGCCCGCCTGGCAGATCACCCGCACTCTCCGGGCCGGTTCGGGGATTCCCCTGCGCACGAGAGCCGGCGACGTGGGGCGGGTGGCCCAACGCCGTGCACCCCGGCCACGGACTCCCCACACCTACTTGCGACCCTGCCGTCTCCCGTGGAAACGGACTCCCCACACCTACTTGCGACCCTGCCGTCTCCCGTGGAAGTTGAACCGCGAAGCCAGTGGGTGACTGCTCTCTCTATGTTGATACCTGAAGGGTCTGGAGGCGTATCATGTCGTCGCGCTACAGTGGCGTCTTGGTGCTGTTGGGGCTGGTTTTCGTACTCGTGCTGGGAGCGCTGATGTTGCCGCGCACGCGGGGTGCCGACGTGGTGTTGCTGAACGGACGGGTGTGGACCGGGCCCGGCGCGCCCGCCACCGGGTCGCTGATGCCCACGGCCGTGGCGGTCGAGGACGGCCGCATCGTGGCGGTCGGTTGGGATGAGGAGATCGCGACGCGGGCCGGCTGGGGCACCCGCCGCATAGATCTCGCCGGCGGGCTGGTCGTCCCCGGCTTCATGGACGCCCATACGCACTTCGTGGGCGGCGGCTTCGAGCTGGCAGGGGTGCAGCTGAGGGACGCGGCGAGCGAGGCGGACTTCGCGCGGCGCATCGGTGACTACGCCGCGACACATCCCGACGAGTGGGTGACGGGCGGAACCTGGGACCACGAGCTGTGGGGCGGGGAGCTACCGCGGCGTGACTGGATCGACTCGTTGACCGGCGAGACACCTGTGTTCGTGTCGCGCCTCGACGGCCACATGGCGCTGGCCAACAGCAAGGCGCTGGAGCTGGCGGGGGTGACGGCGGATACCGATGACCCCGAGGGCGGCACCATCGTGCGCGGCGCCGACGGGCAGCCCACCGGCGTTCTCAAGGACGCGGCCATGTCGCTCGTGTACGGGCTGATTCCGGAACCCTCGGAGGCGGAGCTGGACCGGGCCCTCCAGGCGTCGATTGCCCACGCCGTGGAGCGCGGGGTCACGATGATCACGGATATGGGCGGATGGAGCGGCCACGAGACGTATCGCAGGGCGTACGATCGCGGCGATCTCCCCATCCGTGTCTACTCGGTGGTGCAGATCGACGACCGGGAGCGGCTCGCCGAGTACGTGGCCGACCACGGGCGCGGTGACGACCAGCTCTTCTGGGGCGGGGTGAAGGCGTTCGTGGACGGATCGCTCGGATCCACCACCGCCTGGTTCTACGCGCCGTACGACGACGCGCCGGAGACGACTGGGCTCATGGTGAGCGACACGGCGCAGCTGCGCAGCGCGATTCTCGCGGCGGACGCGGCGGAGCTCCAGGTCATAGTGCACGCGATCGGGGACCGCGCCAACGACTGGCTGCTCGACGTGTTCGCTGAGGCGCGGGAACAGCACGGCGAGCGCGACAGGCGGCCCCGCATCGAGCACGCGCAACATCTCACCGCGGTCGCGATCCAGCGCATGGGTGACGAGGGAGTGATCCCCTCGATGCAGCCGTACCACGCCATTGACGACGGGCGCTGGGCCGAGAAGCGAATAGGGCCGGAGCGCATCAGGACGACGTACGCTTTCCGTGGCCTCGAGGACGCGGGGGCGAGGCTCGCGTTCGGGAGCGACTGGACCGTTGCGCCGCTGGATCCGCTGTACGGGATCTATGCCGCCGTCACGCGCCGCACGGTGGACGGGGCCAACCCGGGCGGTTGGGTGCCGCAACAGAAGATCACAGTGGAGGAGGCCCTGGCGGCGTACACCGCGAACAGCGCCTATGCGTGCTTCATGGAAGACCGCTTGGGGACGCTCGAGCCGGGCAAGTACGCCGACCTGGTAGTGCTGGAGCACAGCATCTTCGAGATCGATCCCGTCGCCATCGAGAAGCTGCGGGTGGATCTCACGATGGTGGGGGGAGAGGTGGTATTCGAACGGTAGCGGGAAACGGTGAGGGAACGGGGAAGGGGGAAAGGGGAAGCGTACGACGGTGGCAGTACCCTTCCCCCTGAACCATTCCCCCTTCCCCGGGGCGGTGGGGTGGGGCAGGGCGGCTCACCGCTCCCGCCTAATCGGCCAGCGATCCACCACGTCCTCGCCCTGGACCACGTGGTACTCGTCGAAGCAGGCCGCGGTGAGGCAGGAGTGGTTGGGGAGGATGCGCACGCGGCTTCCCACGGGCAGGGGTCGGCTCACCACGCCGTGCTCCTGGCTCAGCGACGCGAGCCGCGTATCGGCCAGCAACGCTCCCGCACCGTAGTCACCGTAGATCTCTCCCATCGTTGGACTGGGCGCGTCCTCCCGCCCGATGTCCTTGGACAGCGCCAGGGCTCCGGCATCGGTCACGCAGTGGTGCGCGGCCGGCTGCGATGACACCACGCTCGCGAGCACCGTGACGGCGCAGTCCCTCAGCGTGCACGCCCCCAGCAGGACCTGCGTGTAGTCGTAGAACGCGTAGTTGCCGGGCCGGGCTTCGGTCACGCCCTCCAGATGGTCCACCGCGTTCATCGAGGGGGTGGACCCCACGCTGATTCCCTCTACCGGGATGCCGTTGCTCCGCAGTGCCGTCGCGAACTCGACCATCACGTCACGCTCCTCAGCGGCGGCGCGGGCGGATTCGGTCTGCGTCGGGCCGTAGTACGCGTGGCCCGAGTGGCTGAGGATTCCGTCGAACGCGAGCGTGGAGGACTCGTGGAGCGCCCGGGACAGCTCGAGGGCGAGCGGAGATCGGGGGTCGACTCCGGCCCGGTGATAGCCGCAGTCCACCTTGAGCCAAACGTGGAGCGGGCGGCCGGCTCGCTCGAGAGCGGCAACGGCGTCGGCCGAGTCGACGACGAGCCGCAGGGTGGCGCGCTCTGCGAGCGCGAGGGCCTCATCGACGCGTGCGAGGATCACGGGGAAGGCCCAGGTGATGTCGTCGAACCCGTGCTCGGCGAATGCCCGCGCCTCGGGCAGCGTGGCCACCGTGATGCCTCTCGCGCCGAGAGCGCGCTGCAGCTCGCCGATCTCGACGCACTTGTGCGTCTTGATGTGGGGACGCAGGCTGACGCCGAGCGTGTCCGCACGCTGCGCCATCCGGCGCAGGTTGCGCTCCAGCACGTCGACGTCGAGCAGCAGGGCCGGGGTGGACAGCTCGTAGATCGTCGTCATGATTGCAAAGTTGGGCCGGCGGCGCGGGTGACGGCAATGGGCAACTGGAAAGAGAACGGCCCCCACCGCGCGAGGCGGCGGGGGCCGTTTCGTACTCCCAGTATTGCGTACTAGTTGCCGGTCATCTCCTCCACCATGCGTTCCGCTTTGTAAATGTACCTGAGCGAAGCCAGGATGATGGGCGCGGCCACGGAGACCGTGCGCGAGACTTCGGTCGTGTAGATGAAGTCGCCCGACAGGCTCTCGATATTGCCGTCGAACACGAGCCCCACTACCTCGAGGTCCGTGTTGATCATCGGGCTCCCGGAATTGCCGCCGGTGATGTCGTTGGTGGACACCATGGTCACGGGAGTGCCGAGGTCGAGCTCCGGCGGCGGGTCGAGCCAGCGGTCGGGCAGCGCCCAATCGGAGCTGCCGTAGTGGCCCCAGTACCGGTCGTACATGCCATAGAGCGTCGTCCACGGCGGGGCCAGCGTCCCGTTGTACTCGTAGCTGGCGATAACGCCGTCGGCGATGCGCAACGTGAACGTGGCGTCGGGCGGCAGATCAGTGCCGTACACGTCGAACAGCGCGCGCGCGAGCTTGGCGACCTTCGCGTCCTCTTGGGCGTTGAGCTGTCCCCAGCGCTGGCCGGCCTCCTGATTGCGCCTGAGGGCCTCACGAGCCACGGCGAATGCCGGCTCGGTGCTGGCCATGATCGCGGCCGGATTGTCGAGCAGGGCCCGGCGGGCTTCCGGATCCACCACAGAGGGCGAGCCGTCGATGATGGCGTGCGCCGCGTCGCGCGGGCTCATTCCGCTCAGCGCCATCCGCACCACGGGGTCACCGTCACCCAGCATGAACACCATGTCGCCGATCTGGGCCTCGAGCATGTGACCGTCGAGATCGAGGTTCCACTCCGCGCCCTCGATCCGCCCGCGCAGCTGGTCGGCCTGGTCGGCCGGCGCGCCGCCCTGGACCATTTGCGCGTACTGCACCATCTGCACGGCCGTGCCTACGGTGCGCGAGCGCAGGCCACCGCCGGTCGCCATCGCCATAAGCACCGGATAGACCTCTCTCATCTCGGCGCGGATCGCGGCGATCTCGTTCCACAGGTTGCCGTACTGCTGGTTGAGCTGCGGGTTGCTGTTGACCGCGTTCTTGAACTGCTTCTCCCAGCCTAGCCTGCGGCCCATGATCTCGGGATCGTTGAGCGCCTTGGTGCGGCCGGAGTACAGCTTCCAGGCGTTCATCCAGCCGAAGTACTGATTGATGTACGTGGGGCGCTCCTCGGGATGGTGCTCCATGAACATCGCGAGGATGTCGGTCCGGGTCTTGAGCAGCTGTGTGATGAACGGCTCGCGCAGGTCCCGGTTGAACTCGAGTTGGGCGTAGGTGCTCATCCGCTCTGTCGAGCCGGGGTTCCCGATCACGAACACCGCGTCGCCCTCTTCCACGCCGTCCGTGTCGAACCTGAAGTACGCGTCGGGCTGGACAGGCTCGCCGTTCTCGTACACGCGGAAGAACGACATGTCTATGCTGTAGCGCGGGTAGGTGAAGTTGTCCGGGTCGCCGCCGAAGGCGCCGATCTGCAGCTCAGGTGTCATGACCAGCCGCACGTCGGTGTACCGCTTGAAGCAGTACAAGGAGTACTTGCCGCCGTTGTAGAGCTCGGTGACTTCGCAGCGCAACGCGTGTGCTTCGCTCGCGCTGTCCTGCACGGCTTCCACGCGGGCATCCCGCGCCTCAGCCTGCTGCTCGTCCGGCGCCATGCGGTTGATCGCCGACTCGATCAGCGCGGAGACGTCTTCCAGCACGATCATCTGGTCGGCCCACATGTTCGGAGCCTGGCGCTCGTCAGCCATCGTCTCGGCGAAGAAGCCGTCGTCCAGCAGGCTCTCGCCCTCGCGGGTCACCCGCCCCACGTGGCCGCGGCCGCAGTGATGGTTGGTCATCAGCAGCCCATTGGGCGACACGAACGAGGCCGTGCAGCCGGGGATCCGCAGGGAAGCCATGCGCGCCGTGTTCAGCCACTCCTCGGTCGGCCGGAAGTCGTAGGCCTCCTCGAAGTAGTCCAGCGGTGCGTTCTCGAACGTCCACATCTTGCCCATGTCGAAGCGTTCGGGCTCGATCGGCTTGACCGCCGAGGCGACCTTGACCTTCACGGTATCCACCGTGGCGGGCGCCGGCGCGGTCGTCTGCTGCACGCTGCTCGACGCGCACCCCGCGGCGAACAGGGTTACGGCCACCAGGCCGTAGAACTTGGTCTTCCTCATGGAAACCTCACTCACGATATGTCCACATCCCTCTCACACTCCCCAACCGCAATTACTGCAGGTATTTGGCGAGGCGTCTCGGCAGGTCCGAGAAGCAAGACATAAAGATACCCAGGGGCCCGGACCCGTGCGACCGCGTTCCCCCCCCGGCAGCCGGGCCCCGGGGGGTCTACGTAAGGACCCTGCTCCTACCGCACCAGATGGAACTCCGACTGCCGCTCGAGCACCCAGCGCGTCTCGCCCTCGGGGGTGAGCTCGGCCTCCTCCTCGAGCATCATGCGCACCGGCTGGCCGTCCCATTCTGGGACCGGGCTGGTGGCCTGGAGCTCGATCGAGTGCCATGTGGCGGCCCGAATCCTCACATCGCCGCGGCCGGGGACTCCGTCCTGCCGGTCCCACAGCCCTATCAGAGGTCCGGCGCCGTGCCCGTGCTCCCCGATGGGATGGGTGTAGATGGTGCCATCTATGCCCTCTGCGCGCATCACCTCGAGCGCCGCGTGGAGAATCTCGTTGCCGGTGAGGCCGGGTCTCATCTCGGCGAGCAGGATGTCCTGCAGCCGGTTGGCGGTGTGAAGCGCCTGCTTCAAGCCCTCCGGCGCCTCGCTCTCACCCTCCCGCAGCACGTAGCCCATGTGCTGGGTGTCGGTGTTGAGCCGCAGCGCTGTGATGCCCACGTCGCAGTGCAGCACGTCGCCGCGCTGGATGACTGGCGCCGTCGAGTCCGCCATGCTCACTCCGTTGCGCTGGATGTCGACCGACGGCTGGAACCACGTGCCCAGGCCGAGGTCGTTCAAGCGCTGGCGGAACCACCAGGCGGCGTCGGCGGTCGTCGTGACACCGGGTGTGATCACCTCGCTCGAGAACATCGTGCCGATGAGGTGGTGCACCAGCTCTTCCATGCGGTAGTACGTGGCGCTCATCGAAGGCACGCGAATGGCCAGGTAGTCGAGCGCCATGTCCTCGGCGCGCACCACACGCGACGCGAGGTCGGGGCCGAGGGCCTCGCGCAGCTGCTCCCACTCGCCTGCGCTCAGCCCATCGGCGAAGCTCAGCTCGTGCGAGATGTTCACGGCGATGTTCCCCGGGTCGCGCTCCCGGATCGCCCGCACGACGACCTGCCACTGGTCCGCGCCCCAGAACTCCCGCGGCCGGCCGTCGGACGCCTCCTCCGTCTCACGCAACACCTCGTACGCACCGCCCTGGGAGTTGCCGCCTATCGCGATGCGCTCGACTCCCTCTTCCGTGCCGCGGTCATGGAAGATGTAGACGGTGCGCCGCCGGGCGGCGAAGGTCGTCGGAGCCGACAGCGCCTTGAAGAGCGGGTCTTCGTTGTACTCCCGCATCGGGATCACCCACATCTGAACGCCGTACTCCCGCATGAGGCGGGGGAGGACCGAATCCAGTCGCTCGAGCAGCCACTCCCGCTGCAGTTCCGCCTGCTCGCGCAGACTGCCCAGAGGATGCTCCACTCCCGGGGTCTGGGCGGTGGAGGGCGATGCGATCAGCACGCCTGCGAGGACCGTTGCAAGCCAGGTTCGCGTCATGGTGCACTCTCGAGAGCGGTGAGTCGTGGGAGAAGATACCGTGACGAGGCGGCGTTTCGCGAGCCGCTCCGGCTGAGTAAGCTCCACTTGTAGAGCGATGCCCTCTTCGAACTGAACGACAATGACGCCACCGATCAGTTACCCGCTCGAGCCCTCGGCCGACGAAATGCGCCGGCTCGTGGACGCCGCGATGGACCGCATCGTGGCGCACATCCAATCGTTGCCGAACCAGCCTGCGCACGACCTGGACGGCGCCGAGGCGCTGGCGCGCGAGCTCGCCGAACCGATGCCTGAGAACGGCACCGACTTCGGGGAGTTGCTCGACCTCTTGTTCGAGCGCGCCGTCCCGAAGAGCTTCAACACTGCCGCGCCGAGCTACCTCGCCTACATCCCCGGCGGCGGGATCTTCCACTCCGCCGTGGCCGGATTCATCGCAGACGCGGTAAACCGCTACACCGGTGTCTGGCTCGCGGCCCCGGCGCTTGCGCAGCTGGAGGCCAACGTCCTGCGCTGGTTCTGCGACATCGTGGGGTACTCGCCGGAGGCCCGTGGCATCCTCGCCTCGGGCGGCTCGCTCGCGAACTTCACGGCCCTGGTCACCGCGCGCCGGGAGGACCTGCCCGACGACTTTCTGAAGGGCGCCATCTACGCCTCCGACCAGGTGCACCACTCGGTGGAGAAGGCAGCGCTGCTGGCGGGGTTTCCACCGGGGAACGTGCGGATGGTTCCCTCCGACGAGAGGTTCCGAATCCGGTTGGACGCGCTCGAGCGCAGCATCGAGCAGGATCGTGGAGAGGGCATGACCCCGTTCCTGCTGGTCGTCAGCGCTGGGACGACCAACACCGGGGCGGTGGACGACCTGGAAGGCGCCGCCGACCTGGCGGAGAGGCACGGGCTCTGGCTCCACGCCGACGCCGCGTACGGCGGGTTCTTCATGCTCACGGAGCGAGGCCGCGCCGTCATGCGCGGATTGGAGCGGGCGGACTCGATTACGCTGGACCCCCACAAGGGCCTGTTCGTGCCCTATGGTTCGGGAGCCCTGCTGGTCCGGGACGGGGCCGCGCTGCTGCGCGCTCACGCACTGGACGCGGAGTACATGCCCGAGATGCGCGACGGTGCGGAGTTCGTGGACTTCTGCCAGCTCTCACCCGAGCTGTCACGGCCGTTTCGCGGCCTCAAGGTATGGCTGCCGTTCAAGCTGGTGGGTGTTCAGGCATTCAGGGACAGCCTGAACGAGAAGCTGGACCTCACCATGTGGGCCACGGAGCGGCTGCGGGAGATCGAGGGCATTCGGATCGTGGCGGAGCCGCAGTTGTCCGTGGTCGCTTTCAGGTTGGTCAAGGACGGCCTCGACGACGAGGCCACGAACGAGCTCAACCGGGCGCTGCTCGAGCGCATCAACCGGCGCAAGCGCGTGTATCTCACTGCCACGACCGTGCGCGGCGAGTTCTTGCTGCGGATCTGCGTGCTCTCGGTCAGGACCCACATGGATCGCATGGTGATGTGCATCGAGGACATCCGTGAGTCGGTCGCCGCGCTCTCGTGAGCGTGGGTGGTCTCCCACCGACCGGCGAGTTAGCATTTGGGGGCCATGAACCCAATCAACCGCGTTCGATGACACACACCGGCGCCATCTCGTCCCAGCCCGCGAGCGTCGCGGTAGAGCGTACTGCCGATGGCGCTCTCGTCGTACGGCTTGGTGGCGATTGGCTCCTGCGGGATGGGGTGCCGTCCGCGGAGGCAGTCGAGCGGGAGCTGGGGAATCCACCCCGCCCGCGGCGCGTCACCTTCGACGCGAGCGCGCTCGGAGCCTGGGACACAGGCCTGCTCACGTTCCTCCTGTCCCTCAAGGATCCGGTTACGACACAGGGCATCGAGGCCGACAGGAGCGGCCTCCCGGAGGGCGTTCGACAGCTGATCGCACTGGCCGAGGCCGTACCTGAGAAGAGCGACGCGCGGGCCGAGGACATCGAGCACGGCGTGGTGGAGCGGATCGGCGAGACGACGATCGCCATCGGCGCGTCGCTCTCGGAGCAGCTCGAGTTCGTCGGGTCGGCCACGCTCGCCTTCGGCCGCATGCTCATCGGGAAGGCCCGTTACCGCCGCGCCGACATGTGGCTCCAGATCCAGCAGGCCGGCGTGGAGGCACTGCCCATCGTGGCGCTGGTGAGCTTTCTGCTCGGACTGATCCTCGCGTTCGTGGGCGCGATCCAACTGCAGGCGTTCGGCGCCCAGGTCTACGTGGCGGACCTGGTGGGCATCGCCATGGCGCGGGACATGGGAGCGCTGATCGCCGCGATCGTCATGGCTGGTCGCAGCGGCGGTGCGTACGCGGCCCAGCTCGGCAGCATGAACGTGAATCAGGAGATAGATGCGCTGCAGACGACGGGTGTTTCGCCGCTCGAGTTCCTGGTGCTGCCCCGCATGACTGCTCTCTTCTTGATGATGCCCCTGCTCGCGCTGTACGCCGCCGCCGTTGGGATACTGGGCGGCGCCGCGGTGGGCACGGGCATGCTGGACCTGTCGCTCACGACCTACTACCAGCAGACGATCGCCGCCATCAGCTTGCGGGATGTGGTGGGCGGAGTGGTGAAAGGGGCGACGTATGGCATCCTGATCGCGCTCGCCGGGTGCCTGCGCGGAATGCAGTCGGGCCGCAGCGCGTCGGCGGTGGGTGACGCGGCGACGTCTGCGGTCGTCACGGGGATCGTGGCGATCATCACCGCGGCCGGAATCTACTCTGCCGTGTTCTACGTGCTCGGCTGGTGAGGGCGACTCGATGATTCAAGTCCACGCCGACGACCCGATCACGGTGCGCGACCTCACCATGGCGTACGGCAGCTTCGTGCTGCAGCGCGACCTCAACTTCGCTGTGAAGCAGGGCGACATCTTCGTGGTCATGGGGGGGAGCGGCTGCGGCAAGAGCACGCTCATGCGCCACGTCCTGGGCCTCAACGAGCCGGCACAAGGCGAGGTCTTCTACAGAGGAGAGAGTTTCACCCGGGCGGAACCGGAGCGGCGCGAGGAGCTGCTGCAGCGCATCGGCGTACTGTACCAGAGTGGGGCGCTGTGGAGCTCGCTGACGCTGGCCGAGAACGTGAGCCTCCCGCTCGAGGAGTTCACCGATCTCACCGCCGCGCAGATGCGGGACGTGGCTGCGCTCAAGCTCGCGCTGGTAGGCCTGGCGGGGTTCGAGGACTACTATCCATCGCAGATAAGCGGCGGCATGCAGAAGCGCGCCGGCCTGGCGCGAGCGATGGCGCTGGACCCGGAGGTCCTGTGCATCGACGAGCCGTCGGCGGGGCTGGACCCGATCAGCTCGCGGCTGCTGGACGAGCTGATAGTGGGGCTGCGCGACAGCCTGGGAACGACGTTCGTCATAGTCACGCACGAGCTCCAGAGCATCTTCGACGTGGGTTCGAACAGTGTATTCCTGGATGCGGAGACGCGAACCATGATAGCAATGGGACCGCCAAAGGAGTTGCGGGACCACTCAGACAACCCTACCGTGCGCCGCTTTCTGACGCGGGGGGAGGCAGCCAGTGTCTAAGCGTGCCAGCCCCCGGGCCGTGGGCCTGTTCGTGGTGGGGGCGGTCGTCCTGGCCGTGTTCTCGGTCATGGTGTTCGGCTCGGGCAGGATTTTCAAGGACACCGTGCCGTTCGTGGTCTACTTCGACGCGTCCGTGGCCGGGCTGGAAGTCGGCGCACCGGTCAAGTTCCGCGGGGTGCCGGTGGGCACTGTCAGGGAAGTCATGTTCAGGATCCCCGGCGAAGAGCGTAGGTTCGACGACTACAGCATACCGGTCGTGTTCGAGATGGACATGAGGGCGATCAGGCACCGGGGTGGGTCCATTGATCTGCGCAACGACGCGCTCGTGGACAGCATGATCGCGGAGGGATTCAGGGCCCAGTTGGCGCTCGAGAGCTTCGTGACCGGCAAGAGGTTCATCGCGCTCGACGTCCTGCCCGAAACCGAGATATTCCTCGAGGCTTTCCCCGGCAGCGAGTACAAGGAGATCCCGGTCGTTGCCACCGCCGAGTTCGACGTGCTACAGGCGCAGATCCAGAGAATCCTGGCGGAGATCGAGGCGTCACCCATCGACTCGATGTTCATTGCGCTAACCGAAGCAGTCCAGTCGATGGAGCGGGTCTCGAGCCGGCAGCTTCCGGAGACGATGGAGGCTCTCGAGGGGGCGCTGGACGGCATCCACCAGTTGGTGGCCCGTGCCGACGGACGCTTCGACGGCCTGGCCGACAACCTCGACACAGTCTCCCAGAGCCTGACGGCGACACTCGACGAGATGCGCCTCACGATGGCCGATTTGCGTACCCAGATGGCCCCCGAGTCACCGATCACTTACAGGCTGACGCAGACCCTGGCCGAGCTGGAGAACACGGCCCGGGCGTTCCGCGTGCTGGCCGAGTATCTGGAACAGAACCCCGCCGCCCTGGTGCGCGGGAAGGAAGTCGAGAGCAAGCAATGAGACGGCGCACTTTTCTCTCCGTCGCCGCCGCGCTGACGGCCGGGGTCGTGCTGGGCTGCTCCCCCCTCGGGCCACAGAAGGATCTGACACAGTTCTACGTGCTGACCTCACTGGCCGAAGAGGAGCCGCCGCAGGGCATGAGGCCCGCAGGGGAGCTCTCGTTCGGCGTGGGGCCGGTGGACTTCGCGGAGTACCTCGACCGGCCGCAGATCGTGACGCGGATGAGCGAGAACCAGGTGGAGTTTTCCGACGTGGGTCGCTGGGCCGGGCCGCTGCGGCGCAGTCTGGCGAGAGCGGTGGCGGAGAACCTCTCGATGCTGCTGGAGACGACGCAGATTTCGAACTACCCGTGGTTCGAGTCGCAGCGTCCCGATTTCGCCCTCCGGATGCACGTGATCCGGTTCGAGTGGAATGCCGCGGGTTACGCCGAGCTGCTCGTGGGATGGACGGTGGTCGACCGGGTGGGTGATGAGCGGGAATGGGCGGTGAGCCGCTTCACGCAGCCCGCCGACGTGGCCACCACCGACGCCCAGACTGCCGCCCTGAGCCGGACGCTGCAGCAGTTCAGCGAGCTGGTCGCCGGGGAGATCCGGCGCCTGTTGGCTGCCCGCTCGATGCTGGAGGAGCCGGCGCGGGAGCAGTAGCGAACCGGTTCAGTGGAGGCCGTCCGAAAGCCCGCTGCTACACCTGTGGCGGCGGCCCAGACAGATCCCACCACTTTGCCCTGCGCTCGTCGGTCCAGTGCTCCTCGATACCCAGCTCGCCCAGCATTAGCGACAGAGCCCGCGCATTGGGGGGCCGGTCGCCGGGGTCCTTCTCGAGGCACTGCATGATGATCCGCTCGAGTCCCTCGGGCACGTCGATCTCCGATCGGCTCGAGATCGGAGCCGCGGTCTCCGTGCTGTGTGCCACAACCATCGCCATCGGGTTCGATTTGTCGAACACGAGCTGGCCGGCGAGCAGCCAATAGCCGACGCACCCCAGAGCATAGAGGTCGGCGCGGCCGTCGATGGGTCCCTCGGCCAGCGCCATCTCCGGCGCCAGGTAGGCCGGCGTTCCGGATATCATCCCCACGGCGGTGAGCTGTACCTCTTCCTTGTCCGGTAGCTGTTCCCGTTTCACGATGCCAAAGTCCAGCACCTTCACGAAGTCGAGGTCGGTGCCGTAGCGACACATGAATATGTTGGCGGGCTTGATGTCGCGGTGGACCAGGCCCGCCCTGTGCGCCTCGTACAGCGAGTGGCACGCCTGGCGCAGCAGGTGAACCACCCGCTCGGGCGGCTGCGGCCCGTGCTTCGCCACGAGTGTCTGGAGGTCCAGACCGTCGAGCATCTCCATCACGTAGTAGAAGGTCCCGTCCCGCGAGACGCCGAAGTCGTACAGCTCGATGGTATGGGGCGAGCGCAGCGACGCCGTGGTCTGAGCCTCGCGCTCGAAGCGGCGCAGTGTGACCTGGGCGGCGGCCTCGTCCTTGGCGCCCAGCGTTCTCGGCATGATCAGCTTGACCGCGGCGGTGCGGGCCAGGAAGCGGTGCGTGGCCTTCCAGACCTCACCCATGCCGCCCTTGCCGATCAGCTCCTGCAGGTGGTAGCTGCCCATGGAGCGGGCCTTCTGGAGCTGCTCACCGAGATCGTAGATGACTCGGGTTATGGCAACCGCGAACCCGACCGCAACGATGTTGGGCCACAAGTACCCGAAGAATTGGCCTGCGGGAGGCAGTGGTCCCATGCCTGCTAGCGAAAGCGCGATCACGACCGCGGGCTCCGACGCGGCCGCGGCGAGCGACGCCACGAGCGTCGCCCGCATCGTGTTGGGCACGATGACGGGGTAGATGATTATCAGAACGGCGACCCCCGACCAGCGGAGTCCGGAGGCGGGGCCGGCAAACCAGTTCGGCTCGGCGAGCGACAGGGAAACGGCGAGCGCCAGGAGCACCTCGTAGAGCAGGCCCAGTTGGAGCAGCCTGACGGCCGAGAGCTTGTCGCTTCGGGCAATGAAATACACCGCCAGGGAGCACACCCAAATGAAGGCCATGGAGCCGAAGCGCAGGGCGGTATTGGCACTCACTCCCGCTATCTGCGTGGCGATGGGGCTCACGACCGTGACGGCGAGGATGAGCAGGCAGAGGAACTGGAGCCGCTTGGAGACGTTCTGCAGCAGGTCCACCGGTAGGCCGGGGTGCGTCTGCGCCCCGGTTCTCACCATGCTCAGGGCGTCTTCAGTGCGCGGCGCGAGAGATATGTGGTCGGTCATGGGGTCAGTGGTAGGGTATGTCGGAGACAGTCGGCGGGAAGCCCTTGAGGATCTGGGCGACCGCATCCTTGATGCGCCGGTTGCGCTCACGAACGTCGGCGGACCCAGGCTCGATGTTGGCTGCTGCTGCGCCACGCCAGACGAGCTGGTTCTCGCGGCCGTCAACGACGTCGATGATCAGGGCTCCCTTGGGGAACTCCTGCCGGGTGCCCGGGGCGTCCGGCCCACCCCACCATTCGAGCCCGTACCCGAAATACGTGTTCACCGTGCGGGCATCCATCTCGTCCGGATAGGCCAGGTGCTGTCCCAGCAGGAAGTCCGGGTTGTCAGTGGTCATCTCGTAGCCCCGTGCCAGGAGCACGCTGTCCACCATGCGGTGGACCTGGCCGGTGACGATGTCCGGGACGGGTAGCGTGTCGCCGCCGCCCGGATGGGGCAGCCAGGCGAACGACTGGTACGCACGGAGCTTGGCGCCCGTCGTCGGGCTGAACTCGCTCAGCACGCCCATCTTGGATCCGCACGCGAAGGCGGCCACGGCCAGCAGCGCTCCCACGAGTACCGTGCGCATTCTCATCACTTCCTCCTTCACCGTGGCGGGAACTTGCTCAGCATCCTCTCGATCGCCGACTGGAGCCGCGAGTCCCGTGCCTCCTGTGACATTGTGCGGTCCACCTCCGCCTCCGCGGTTCCCCGGAACACGATCTCCCGCCGGCTGGCGTCCACGATGTCGATGATCAGCGCGCCCTTCTCGTAATAGCGCACATAGTTGTTTCCGTACACGCCGCCGTACCAGCCTCCCCACCCGTATCCGTAGTAGCTGTTCACTTGGATGCCGTCCATCCCACCCTGGATGGCCGCGTGGTAGCCGATCAGGAAGTCAGGCGCTTCGCCGGAGACCTCCCGAAAGCCCTGTTGCACAAGGATCTCGTTTGCTATCTCCTTGATCCGGCGTTCCAGGATGTCGTCGTCCACGCGGGGATCGTCGCCCTGTGCCAGCGCCATCCAGGCGTACGTCTCATACTGCTCCATTACGCCAACGGCGCCCGGGTCGTAGTCGCTCGTTACGCTGACACCCGACGAGCAGCCCATGAGCGCGATGCCCGCCGCGGCAACGGCAATGCAGCTCAACCTGTTCACTGTGCGTCTCCTTGGTGCGGCGCGCCGGAGCGCACCCGTTCGTTGACTAAAGTACAGAGCGGGCGGGGGGTGGACTAGGAGTCCACCTGCCTGCCGCCCGCTCACTATGTCACATCGCTTCCGGATTGGAAGCGTGTCTGCCTGCTACATCCAGGCGAATCCGACGCCGAACGTGAAGTACGACGGCTGGATGTCGTTGGCCTTGGTCATCCAGTTGTAGCGCACGTTGAGGAACGACCGCACGTGCCAATCCACCGGGATCACGACGCCGATCTCCGGCGCAACACCGAAGTGCCAACCGTCGATCACGATGGAGCTCAAGCCGATGTCCAGCCGGTTCTCGACGTAATAGGTGCCGACTCCGACCCCGACGTAGGGCCGGAAGCCCCCCGGGAGGCCGAAGTAGTAATGGCCCGTCGCCAAAATGGGGAACGCGTTGATGTAGCGGAACTGCTCGCCGCTGACATCCAGGTCTCCCATCCGGATGACGTCGGTCGTCTCGTCGAAGAACACGTTCCAGCCGAAGTAGAGACCGACCGACAGGTTGGGGCTGGCCACGTAGCGGCCCTCGATTCCGAAGTTCCGGAAGCTGAGGCTGCCGCCCACGAATTCCTTGGTGTCGCTGGTCCCGAGGCCCACCATGTACTCCATGCCCCAGAACCACTGTCCTTCTTGTGCTTTGCTCTCCGCGCTCAGCGCCACAGTGAGGGCGAGCGCGGCCGCAACGATTCGCAATGTCTTCGTCATGGTTCGCTCTCCCTAGTTGCGTGTGACGTACTGAGACTGCTCGAACGCCTGGCCGATCATGCTGGTGATCCGCGACGCGGTCACGCTCGTCTGGGTACCCAGCAGGCCGCTAAACGCTGCGGTCCACTGGATGCTGAACTGCGGCGGCTCGACGGTGTTGTCGAGGGCCTCCGGGATCATGTCGATGTACACGGTGCCCTGCTCGTACGTGCCGCTGCCGACCTGTGGAGGCCAGTAGCCGCCCCAGCAGCCGCCATACCAGCCCCAGCCGCCCCATCCACCCCACCCGCTGCACCAGCCGGGGCTGTAGACGTAGAAGTCTTGCTCCACGGCGATCACGCTGACGAACAGGACGTAGTCCGGCGGCTCAGGAGCGTTCACGTCCGTCACCCGCGTGTAGCCCCGGGCCGACATGCTGTCGGCGATCGTCGAGATGATGAGATCGTCGAACTCGTGTGACAGTGGGATCGATCCGGCCGAGTCCTCCCACAGCTGGACCACGGTGTCCGGAAGGAAATACGTCTCCTGCGAGAAGTCCGCCGTGGAGTCGTGCCTCGTGGCTACGACATCGGTCTGGGTAACGCTCGTGAGATCGCCGGGGTAGCAAGCGGCGAAGATCACGCCCAGGCCGAGCGCCGCACCTGCGAACCACGCACGGGCCGACTTCAGGCCTCGGGCAAACTGCGCTTGGTGCATCAAACTCCCTCCTACGTGATGAGGCCGGGGCGGCGGCGCGGGGGTGTGCCGCCGCACGGTCGACCTTCTTCTTGGACAATCAGGCTTCCTCGAATGTCAAGACGGCCCAGGCGGCCGAAAGGTTGCAGGCGCGAGCCGTCGATCGGACGCTAAAACTACTCAGGCGCCCCTGAAATCAAACCCCCCTACCCGCGAGCGGGCGCGGGGGTTCCAGGGCCCGTCGTTGACCCGCCTGGGCGCCGACGAGCGGAGAACCCCGTACGCCCCGGCTGGGATTCCGAGAGGGCCGCGCATTCGGGCTCGACGGGTGGGCGGCGTCCCCGTTGAGGTTCCGGGAAAGCTCGCTAACTTCGGGGACGTCATGTCGCCCTGGACTCGCTCTACGTTGCCCGCCGCCGCGGCCCTCTTGGTGCTGTGGGCCGCGCCCGCCTTCGCCCAGAAGACGGACGTGGTCATTCTCAGAAACGGCAATGAGATCACCGGCGAGATCAAGAAGCTCGACAAGGGCAAGCTCGAATACTCCACCGATGACATGGGCCGGATCAACATCGAGTGGGACAAGATCCTCCACCTCACGAGCAACCACTACTTCGAGGTCGAGCAGCAATCGGGCGCCAAGCACTTCGGGCAGCTGAGGCGCACGGACGAGCCCGGGGAGCTCGTGGTCGTGCTGACGCGCCCGGTCACGCTGCCCATGTCGTCCGTCGTGAGCATCACGCCGGTGGAGGCCACGTTTTGGCAGAGGCTGAGCGGCCGCGTGGATGTGGGGTTCAACTTCACCAAGGCCAACAGTCTGCTGGAGTTCACGACCGGGTTCGAGGTGAAGTATCGGGGACGCAAGTGGTACTCCAGGCTGGCGGGGAACTCCTATGTCCAGAGCCAGGACTCGACCGACGGGACGAGCCGCAACGACCTGTCGCTCGATATCCAGCGGTTCCTGGCCCACAAGTGGTCGGCGGGTGGGGTCGTCAGCGCACGGCAGAACCAGGAGCTGGAGCTGGACCTCCGTCTCACGACCGGGCTGACGGGGAACCACAGCCTGATTCAGAACAACAGCTCGAGGCTCATCCTCACCGGAGGGCTCACCGGCAGCAGGGAGGAGTACGTGGGAACCACAGCGGCGTTAAACGCCGAGGTAACGGTTGGCGCGGACTACTCCCTCTTCCGGTACGATAGCCCAAAGACGGACATCGAGACCGACCTCAACGTGTTCGTCAGCGTGGTGGACCTGGGGCGAGTCAGGACGGACTTCAACGCGCGGTTCAGCTACGAGATAATCAGCGACTTCACCATCGGGGTGAGGGGGTTCCACACCTTCGACAGCCGGCCGGGCAGCGATACCGCCAACCGGTCCGACTACGGCATCTACCTCACGTTGGGCTACACGTTCTCCTAGTCAGACCGCGCTGGCCACGGGCGCCTTCGAGCGGCCCACGACCACCGTGATGTTGTCTCCACCTCCCCCCTCGAGCGCATCGGCAATCAGCGCCTCCGCCACCTGCTGCGACGACTCCATCTCGACCAGCCTCCTGCGGATCTGCTCCTCGAGCACGTAGCCCGTGAGCCCGTCACTGCACAGCATCAGCACGTCGTCGCGCTGCATGGCGATTCGGTTGATCACCGGTGTCGCCTCGGGCCCTCCGATGGCGCTGGCCAACACGTGCGCCCACTTGGAATCGATCGCCTCCGCGGTGCTCAGGACGCCCTTGTCATACAATTCCTGCGCCACCGTCTGGTCGCGCGTGAGCTGGATCAGCTCTCCGTCGCGCAGCTGGTAGCAGCGGCTGTCTCCGACCTGGACCACATAGGCCCAGGGCCAGACCACGATGGCCAGCGTCAGTGTGGTGGCCATGCCATGCCGCGTCGGGCTGGACTCCGCTTCCGTGGTCACCTGTTGGTGGCATTCCATCACCGAGTCGGTGAGCTCTTCCAGGAACTGGTGCTCCCGGTGGGAGTCGTTCGTGTAGTAGCACTGCATGCTCTGCGTCACGTATCGGGCGACTGCCTCGAGCGCGATCCGGCTGGCCTCCTCTCCGGCCGCGTGGCCGCCCACCCCGTCGGCGACGAACGCCATGAACGCGAGGCGCTCTCCACGCAGAGGCAGCTGCTCGGGATTGGGGAGGCTCGTTCCGTGGATCTCCATCTGTTTGTGCAGCGAGCAGAGGAGGAAATGGTCCTGGTTGGATTTCCGCACCTTGCCCACGTGCGTCATTCCGTAAACGTCGATGTCTTCGTGGAGGGGGTTCGATTCGGCCGACGCCATGTGATTCTCCGGTTGGAAACGGTAGCTGCCAGCGGTTACAGCCTAATGATGTCGCGAGATACCCGGCAGGCACCAGGCATGACCGACGGGACGCGCTGGCGCCGCGCCGACGTGATTTCGTAAGCTATTGTTGTGTAGGAGTTTAGGACGACGTGCCGATACGAGTGCCGGCGCCCGGGGCAGGCCCGGGTGCCGGCCACCAGGCTACTTGATGGGGAACAGCCAACCCACCGCGAACATCAGAGTCCGGTTGCTGATCTTGTCGCCCTCGACGTTGCTGATGTTCGTGATGCCGTAATTGTAGGCCACGTCCAGCGTCAGGCCGCCGACGCCCTTTCCGATCTTGAGCCCCGCGCCGACCTCCACCCCGAAGTCGAACGTCTTCGCGGCATCGAGCTCACAGTCGGTTACGCCCGATGCGTCCCCGGGATCTGCCGTCAGGTTGCAGCTCGCGCGCCACGAGAACACGGGACCCGCGAACACGCGCGGCGCGAACAGCGACTCGCCGATCGGGAACGTGAGTATGGCGAGGAATGGGAAGTCCACGTAGTTGACGTCGAGATCGGCCAGCACCTGGCCGCCGGGGTCGAAGCCCTTCCCGATGTAGAGCGCGCCGCCCTGTAGGGCGAACTTGTGGCTGAAGTGATATGCGGCGGTCACGCCGCCGAAGCCGCCGGTGCGGTTGCCGGGGTCCACGTCCGAGCCGTCCACGGTGGCGCTCACGTTGGCCTGATTGACGCCGCCCTGGAGACCCAGGGACACGATGCTCTGCGCGGCGGCCGCACTGGCGCCGAACGTCGCTGTCAGCAGGAGAACGGCTGCGATTCTCACGGCTCTCATCTATCACTCTCCAGAGTGGAACATCCGCCCATTTCGCGTGCGCCCCGTAGCCCGCGCCGGTCGCGAGTTGGGGACGGCCCGCGGGCCCGCCCAGAAGCTAACGCGCTCTCCCGGCGCGGTCGAATCTCCGTACGCAGAGCTATTGGGGAAGTTTCGGGCGCGCAGAGGCACAGCCGCAGCGACCACTCTCAGCGCGCCTCGTCCAGCGGACTGCTACCGAGTTTCCGCGCCGCCCTTTGCCTCGTCGGCTCAGGTCGGGGCGGAAGCATCCGGCCCGGTGGCCGCGTAGCCCTCGAGCAGGGGTCCCTCGAGCGGAGCGAGCGTGAGATCGTCGTCGTCCCAATAGCGGGGAGGCCGCCCTGCGTAGGGGCCGCGGTACCCGCCGTACCCGCCGTAGTAGGGACCCACCACGCCCACGCCGACGTAGACATTGCCGCCGCCGCCGCCGCAGCCCAGGGCGCCGATCCCGAGGCAGCAGACCGCCGCCACGAGCAAGAGTCTTGGCTTCATCGGTCCTCCCCCCCTTCCTCGTCGTCGAGGGGCCACTTCTGGATCGCCAGCACGGCGCCGGCCGGATCCTGGATCACCCCCACCGTGGCGCCCCGCACTTCCGGATCGGGCGCCATCCACACAAGGCCGCCGAGGCCCTCGACCCTGGCCACCACTGCGACCGGATCTTCGACCTGGACATATGGCAGCCAGTTGGGCCGGAACTCGCTTGCCGGGTCGAGCTCACCCACTCCGGCCCGGGCGCGGTCGCCCCGCATGAGCACCGTGTACGGGCGGTTCACGCCGCCATCTGTGGCTTCGGTCTCGAAGCCGGCCAGCCCCTGGTAGAACTGGATCGCCGCGTCCTTGTCGCGCGTCCACAGCTCGGTCCACAGCCAGCCGTACTCGATTACTTCCCGTGTGTCCGGTGGATCGCCCGCTTCGGATCGCACCACGGCGAACAGCGCTCCCTGGGGGTCGCTCACTATGGCGTAGCGACCCCTGGGTGGGAGATTCCGGGGGCTGCGGTGCACCTCGCCGCCGGCCTGCTTCACGTGTCCTACGGCCAGGTCCACGTCGGCCACCGACATCCAACTCACCCACTGCGAGACGTCGTGCTCCTGCTCGACCGGCTCCATGTACACGATGCCGGCGATGGGTTTGCCGTGGTGGTAGACCTCTATGTAGGGGTCGTCTTCGGGGCCGACCGCCTCGAACTTCCAACCGAACAGCTCGCCGTAGAACCGCTTGACCGCCTCGACGTCGTCGGTGATGAGGTCGTACCACACGAACTTGCCGTCGTGGTGGACGCCGGTCGCCTCGGGGGTGACCGGTGGGACGTAGGGCGGTTTGCTGGCGCACGCCCCGAGCAGTGCCAGGGAGAGCGTCAGTACTGCGGGCCTGACCATGGAGTTCCTTTGCGCTGAGACAGTGGAGACACGTTAGCGGGTATCCCTACTCACCGCCACCGAGCTGCACTCATTACCGCCTTGCCGGCGCGATGGTTCCCCGGCTCACCAGGGCGGCAGCGGTTACTCGGGCTCGATCCCAAACCGGCGCATCACGTCGGCCTCGGGCTCACCCTGCGCTAGGATCTCGTGGCAGGCGCGGCAGTTCGACTCGATGGCCGTACCGTCCGCGCTGCGGTGCCCGCCGTCGTGGCAGCGGAAGCAGCCCGAGAAGTCGGAGTGGCCGGTGTTGTCTGGGTACGTGCGCCAGTCGATGCCCATCTCGGGGTAGACGTTCCGCTGGTGGAGGGCCAGGAGCGCCGCACCGGATGTCTCGATGTCGGCACGACGCGACTCGGCGAGCTCCGGATACTCCTGCTCGTAGAAGTCCAGCAGGGCCTCCGGTATGCGCTCCTCGGCCTCCTGGCTCGTCTCGTAACCGGCGCGCAGGATCTCCAGCCCCTGCCGCTTGATCCACGGCAGTGTCGAGTCGACGTCACCCCGCGCGAGCGCGCCGTCCAGGGCGCGGCCGGCGACCTGGAAGCGGTGCGACGGCCGGGTGTGGCAGTCGAGGCAGTCCATCGTGCGGCGCTCGAGGCCGGCTGCCTGCGTGGAATCCCAATCGGCCCTGGCGAACTCCGTGACCTCCCCCTCCGGCGTCGTGTAGCGTACCCACGGGATGCGCTGCCGGGTCGGGTCGGCGCGGTACTCGATCGAAACACCCGGGTCCATGTGGAAGCCGTGGATGCCGCCGCCCGCCGGCCCTCCGCCCACGTGCAGCGCGAGCACGGTCATCGTGCGGGTGTTGGCCTCATCGAGTGCGAACCTGTCCAGCACGTGCAGGCGCCATCCGGTGAAGCTCTGCGGCCAGTGGCAGGTCTCGCAGATCTCTCTGGCCGGCCTCAGTTGGTGCACCGGCGTGGGGATGGGACGGCTATAGCTGTCGAACAGCTCGCCGAACATCTGCCGCACACCACTCAGCTTGGCCTCTACGTAGGCGCCCCTCCCCGAGCCGATGTGGCACTCCACGCACTCCACGTTGCGGTGCGGCGAGTCCTGGTAGGCAGTGTTCTCGGGCGTCATGCTGTGGCACGTCGTCCCACAGAAGCCCGGCGAGTCCATGTACTTGACCGCGGCGTGGCTGAAGTAGCCGCCCACGAGCACGTTGAAGCCGGTGGCCGCGAGCACGAAGACCGCTATGTTTCGCATCTCGCGGTTCTCCCAACCCAGAGCGCGGAACTCCCCAGTGTAGGTCCCGCGGCGCTTCTCGCCGCGGTGGCGCAGCCACATGCCGAAGGGGATCAGCACGAAGCCGCCGATGAAGGACATCGGCAGGGCGACGATGAAGAACAGACTGAGGTATGGGTGCTGTGCGCCTTCGCGTATGTACACCGGCAGCACGAACAGCCACAGGACCGCCGCGGTGTTGATCAGAAAGAGCCCCACGTAGCTCCACGCGTTGTGAGCGAGGTGCACGATCCCCGCGAGGCGGTTCCTGGTGATCGCGGTGATCATCGTCTTCCTCTCCCGTTTTCCTCGTTCATCGCGGTTGTCCTCATACCTCAGAAGGCGTAGTGCGTGTAGTAGTGAGCGATCTTCTCTATTGCCACGATGTACGCGGCGGTGCGCAGGTCGGGCACGTCGTCACGCGAGCGCCACCTCTCGCGAATCTGCTCGTACGCGTTACGCATCGTGTCGTACAACCCTGAGCGCACGAGGTTGAGTTCGTCGGCTTCTGTGTGCAGCGCCGATTTCATGGCTGCGGGCACCTTCTGTTCCAGCATCGTCTCGAACAGCTCGATGGCCGCCTCCGAGCGCATCTCCATCATGCGGCGGTCCATGCGTCCATATCGCATGTGGGACAGGTTCTTGGTCCACTCGAAGTACGACACCGTGACGCCGCCGGCGTTCGCGTACATGTCCGGGATGACGATCTTGCCGGCCTCGCGGAGAACCTGGTCCGCCTCGTACGTCACCGGCCCGTTGGCGGCCTCGACGATGACGGGGGCGCGGATCTTCGCGGCGTTGTCGCGTGTAATCTGCTCCTCCAGGGCAGCGGGGATCAGGATGTCGCATTCCATCTCCAGAACGGCTGCGCCGTCCGCCACGTGTTTCCCCTCGGGGAAGCCCTTCACTCCACCGTGCTCACGCATGTAGTCGTGGACCCGCTGCACCGGGAGCCCCTTCTCGTTTACCACTGCTCCGTCGCGCTCGATGATCGCCACGATCTTGGCGCCGTCTTCTTCCTCCAGGAACTTGGCCGCGTGGTAGCCGACGTTGCCCAGGCCCTGCACCACGACTCGTTTGCCCTCGAGCTTCCCCTCCATTCCGACCGACTTCAGGTCCTCCGGGTGGCTGAACAGCGCGTGGATCGCGTATTGGACCCCGCGGCCCGTCGCCTCGACGCGGCCCCGGATGCCACCGAGCTCGAGGGGTTTGCCGGTGACACACGCTGCGGCGTTGATGTCGTCGGGGTGCAACGTACGGTATGTGTCGGCGATCCACCCCATCTCGCGCGCGCCGGTTCCCATGTCGGGCGCCGGCACGTTCTGGCTGGGGCTGATGTATCCCTGCCGGTCCAGCTCGATCGTGAAGCGGCGGGTGATGGTCTCCAACTCTTCCTCATCGTAGGCGCGCGGGTCGATCCGGAGGCCGCCCTTCGAGCCGCCGAACGGCACGTCGACCACGGCGCACTTGAAGGTCATGAGCGTGGCCAGCGCCTCGACTTCGTCCTGGTCGACCTCGAGCGCGTAGCGGATCCCGCCCTTTACCGGCAGCTTGTGCTCGCTGTGGTTGGCCCGCCAGCCGTAGAACACGCGCCACTCGCCGCGGATCTGGGCCGGGAACCTGACTTGGTACACGGAGCGGCAGCGCCGGATCACGTCACCCAGCCCGGTGGGGAGGTCCGTGCGCTCGATGGCGGCGCCGATCATGCGCTCGACGCTCGCGAGGAACCCAGATGCGTTTCCTGCGGTCATTCTTCCCCTCCGGAAGGGTTGAGGGTCATACGGTCATGGAAACGGGCTGCCCCGTCGCCTTGAGCACTCCCTGCCAGATTGCGCCCTCGGGATCGAGCTCCTTGCGGGCTGCCACAGCGAGTGGGATCGGCACGTGCGTGAAGTGGCGGTTCCAGAACGCTACCACCATGTCGGTGCGGCCCGCCATGCCGGCGTGCACAGCGTCCTGTCCCAGCATCAGGCAGAACTCGGAGTCCACCGAGTTGGCCGGTAGGCTCCGGATGATGTAGCTGGGGTCGATGTACTTGACGTCCACTGGAACGGAGAGCTCTCCGAAGTAGCGCCGGATCTCGTCGCGCAGGTACACGCCTACGTCGCCCAGCTTCAGGTTGCCCGAGGCGTCGTACTCCGCCCCCGTCTTCCCGAGCAGGTCCTGACCGGCGCCTTCGGCCACCACCACGACCGCGTGGTGCTTCTCGTCGAGGCGTCTGCGCAGGGACGGCAGGAAGCCGCGCTCTCCTTCCAGCTCGAAGGGCACCTCCGGCACGAGGCAGAAGTTCACGTCTGCGTTCGCGAGGCTCGCGTGCGCGGCGATGAACCCGGCGTGCCGGCCCATGAGCTTGACGAGTCCCACCCCGTTCCAGGCGCCGCGCGCCTCGCTGTGGGCGCCCTGGATGGCCTTGCGTCCCTCCTCCACGGCCGTGCTGAAGCCGAAGCTCCGCACCGTCCATGCGAGGTCGTTGT
>Ga0255054_10000077_pt1 | contig 47459 bp, 42 predicted proteins | sample JV7_2_23_MG_FD_188634 | JGI IMG/M metagenome (GOLD analysis project Ga0255054, IMG submission 188634) | Seawater microbial communities from Jervis Inlet, British Columbia, Canada - JV7_2_23 | ecosystem: Environmental > Aquatic > Marine > Inlet | place: Canada: British Columbia | collected... | reverse complement strand
TGTGGGATCCGTCATCGAGTTCGCTGAGCACGGCTCCTCCGTCGCGCGGCTCGTGACGAGCGTCGTGGCCCATTGGCTACTGGGGCCCGAGGCGGTTCCGGAGGGCACGCCGGTCCCGTGGCTCGTGATCCCCGCCGACTCGGCGCCGGAACCGGTGCCGATTCTGCCGGACACCGCGTTACTCAACCAACGAGCAGGCCAGGCGGGGACGCGTGCGCGGCCGCGGACTCGATAGGCCGCTGCTGGCCGGCACGGGCATCCTGCTCGTGCTCGGGCTGCTCACGCTGTATTCGGCCGGGCAGACCGACTTCCCAACGGCGGTCGCCGACATCTGGAGGCGGCAGCTCGTGTGGGTCGGGTTCGGCGCCATCGCCGCCGGGTTCGCGTTTCGCTTCTCGCCGCGCATGCTGGAGTGGGTGACGCCCTTCGCATATGTCGTGGCCGTGTTCCTGCTCGTGCTCACGTTGTTCTTCGGGACAGGGGCCGGCACGGCCGCCGGCACGAACTCGTGGCTCGCCATAGGGGGCGTGCGCATCGGCCAGCCGGCCGAGGCTGCCAAGCTCGCCACGATCCTGATGCTGGCGCGCTACCTGGGCGTCCGGCGGGAGCCGCCGCAGAGCCTCGTCGAGCTGATGCCGCCGCTCATTCTGGTGGGCATTCCCTTCGTGCTCGTGGGCGTCCAGCCGGACCTGGGGAGCGCGATGGTGTTCCTCGGCATCCTCTTCGCGGGCCTGTACTGGGTGGGAGTCAAGGCCAGGCTGCTGCTGCTCCTCGCCTCGCCGCTGATCAGCCTGCTGCTCGCGTTCTCCACTGTCTCATGGGGCGCGTGGATCGTCGTCCTGACGGTACTGCTGCTCTGGTCCCGGCCGTACGTGTTCGAGGGGCTCACCGTGTGGCTCACGAACGTAGCCATGGGTGTCGTGGCCCTGGAGCTGTGGCAGAGGCTCGCCCCGTACCAGCAGAACCGGGTCCTCTCCTTCCTCAACCCGGAGCTCGATCCGCGCGCCACTGGGTGGAACATCATCCAGTCGAGAGTGGCGATCGGCTCCGGCGGCATCCTGGGGAAGGGGTTCACGGAGGGCACGCAGAAGCGGTTGGCATTCCTCCCCGAGCAGCACACGGATTTCATCTTCTCGGTCGTGGGCGAGGAGTTCGGATTCCTGGGTGTGCTCATCGTATTGAGCCTCTTCGCCGTTCTGCTGACGGTGCTCCTGCGCATAGCGCGCCGCGCAACCGATGCGTACTCGTCGGCGTTGGTGATCGGCGTCGGCGGCATGCTCTTCACGCACGTCCTCGTGAACGTCGGAATGACCGTGGGGCTGATGCCCATAGTGGGCATTCCGCTGCCGTTCTTCTCCTATGGCGGATCGTTCATGCTCACGTGCCTGATCGCGATAGGTCTGTCACTCAGGGTCGCCTGGGAATCCCGCTTGTCCGGCTATTCGGACGTGTCGGGAGAGTGGCGCAGGGCCTAGCGTCGCGGGCCCGCCCCGGCGAGATTGTCGCATGGCTTGGTTCCGAAAAGACCGCAGGTCGCGCACGGCGCCTCGGGAGCGTCTCGAGATACCGCCTGACGCATGGGTGAAGTGCGAGAGCTGCGGGCACGTGGACATCCGCGACAACTTCGAGAAGAACCTCCAGGTGTGTCCCGACTGCGGTTTCCACCGCCGCATTCCCGCGCGCGCCTACATCGACATTCTCACTGACCCGGGCAGCTTCGAGGAGCTCCATGCGGACTTGCGCTCGGCCGACGCGCTCGGGTTCGAGGGTTATCCGGACCGGCTGACGGCTGCGCACCGCAAGACCAGCTCTTCGGAAGCAATGATTGCCGGCCACGCCACCATCACCGGCGACGAGTTCAATCTCGGCGTCATGGAGTTCGGGTTCATGGGCGGGTCGATGGGAGCGGTCGTGGGAGAGAAGGTGGCGCGCCTCTCCGATCGCAGCCTGGAGCGCAACGTGCCGCTGGTGCTGGTGTCGGCGTCGGGCGGCGCCCGCATGCAGGAAGGGGTCCTGAGCCTGATGCAGATGGCCAAGACGTCGGCCCTGATGGCGCAGCTGAGGGCCCGGGGCATCCCGTACCTCTCTGTGTTGACCAACCCCACGACCGGCGGCGTTTCGGCGTCGTACGCAATGCAGGGCGACGTGAACATCGCGGAGCCGGGGGCTGTCATCGGGTTCGCCGGTCCGCGGGTGATCAAGCAGACGATCGGCCAGGATCTTCCGAAGGGGTTTCAGACGGCCGAGTTCCTGGTCGAGAAGGGCTTCGTGGATGTGGTGGTGCCGCGCGGCGAGCTGCGGGAGACGGTGGCGCGGCTGCTGCGCCTGATGCAGGGGCACGAAGCCGTGGAGGCCAAGAGCTGACGCTCACCTACGAGGAGGCCGTCCGCTTCCTCTTTCCCAGAACGGCAGGTGGAGGCAAGTGGTCGTTGGGACCCACCCGGGCGCTGCTCGAGCGCCTGGGCCACCCTGAACGCCACTTCAGCGCCATCCACGTTGGCGGGACGAACGGTAAGGGGTCGGTGGCCGTACTCGTGCACGCGGCGCTGCGCGCGTCGGGAGTGCGCGCCGCGCTGTACACGTCGCCGCACCTGGTGGACGTGCGCGAGCGCATTATGGTGGACGGGCGTCCCATACCTGCGGAGGCCTTTGCGCAGTGGACCGCCGTGCTGCAGGACGTGGTGGTCGAGACGGGTGCGAGTTTCTTCGAGGCGACCACCGCCATCGCGTTCGCCGACTTCGCGGCGCGCGGCGCCGAGGTGGCCGTAGTGGAGGTGGGGCTGGGCGGCCGCCTCGACAGCACCAACGTGCTGGAGCCCGTGGCGTGCGCCGTGACGCACGTGGCCCTGGATCACGCTGACTACTTGGGTGAGTCGCTGGAGGGGATCGCGCGGGAGAAGGCGGGCATCGCGAAGAGCGGCGTACCGTTCGTGCTCGGCGAGACGGACCCGGGGCTAGCCTCCGTCATGCGACGCAGTGCGGAGCAGGCGGGCGCGCTCGTGATGGCGGTGCCGCCCGATGCCGCCTATGCCGGCCCGCTGGCCCTCGCCGGGGCGCACCAGCGGCGCAACGCGGCCGTCGCGGAGGTGCTGCTCGGGGCACTGCCGGAGGCGCTGCGTCCCTCCACAGCGGCAGTGCGCAGCGGGTTCCAGGCGGCGCGCCTGCCGGGCAGGTTCGAGACGCGGGGCAAGTGGGTGTTCGACGTCGCGCACAATCCCGGTGGGATGGCGGCGCTCGTGGCCGAGCTCGGGGCGCAGCGCCCGCCGGGGCCTGTGCACGCGTTGGTCGGGATCCTCGGGGACAAAGACTGGGCCGGCATGATCGAAGCGCTGGCCGGGGCCGTGGATCGTATCTGGGCGTCCGCGCCCCCGAGCGCGCCGCCCGAGCGGGCCTGGGACCTGGCCGCGGTCTCGGAGCGGTTCCCCGCAGTAACCGTGGAGCCCGACTTCGATCGGGCACTCGAGGCGGTCCAGGACGGCGCGGAGACAGTGGTCGTGGCGGGGTCGTTTCACACCGTTGGCGATGCAATGGCGCGCTTGCCCGGATTTGCTCCGCTCCGGTAGATTCCTCCGATGCAATCCCAATCACTGCCCGGATTCAGGGATTTCTATCCCGACCAAGCGGCTCTCCGCAATCACATGTTTGCTGTCTGGCGCGGCGTCGCTGCGCGCTACGGCTTCGAGGAGTACGACGGGCCCCCGCTCGAGCCGCTGGAGCTATACGTCGAGAAGAGCGGTCCGGAGATCGTCGAGCAACTCTACAACTTCGAGGACAAGGGCGGGCGGCAGGTCGCGCTGCGGCCGGAGATGACGCCCACGCTGGCGCGCATGGTGGCGGCCAGGGCGCGGGCGCTCAAGAAGCCGATCCGCTGGTTCACGATCGGGCAGATGTACCGCTACGAGCGTCAGCAGCGGGGCCGGCTGCGGGAGCACTACCAGATCAACATGGACCTCATCGGCGAGCCCGGACCGCTGGCCGATGCGGAGCTCATCGCCGCGGCCATCGATCTGTTGCGGGGTTTCGGGCTCACAGCTGGGGACGTGCGCGCGCGCGTCTCCGACCGCCGGCTGGCGCACGGGTTGCTCGAGAGCCAGGGGTTGTCCCAGGAGCAGATCGTTCGGGCCTACGCCCACATCGACAAGTCGGGGCGGGAACCGCGTGAATCTCTCGTCGAGAGCCTCGCGGGACGCGCCGGCATCTCAGAGGAAGCGGCTGGGCGCGCGCTCGATATCGGCGAGATCAGGTCGCTCGAGGCGGTGCGCGAAGCTCTTGCAGGATCCGGGCGCGAGGAGGCGGGCGCGCCGCTCGCCGAGTGCGTCGCGATGCTGAACGCGATGGGGCTCGGTGACTTCGTCGACGTGGACCTCTCCATAGTGCGGGGGCTCGACTACTACACCGGCATCGTGTTCGAGCTGTTTGACGTGCGACGCTCGTTGCGCGCCATCTGCGGCGGCGGACGCTACGACGGACTGCTGCAGGCCCTGGGGGGCGTGGACCTCCCCGCCGCTGGCTTCGCGATGGGCGACGTCGTTCTGGGCGAGTTGCTCAAGGAGCACGATGTGGTGCCCGGGAGCGGCGAGAGGCTCGACGCCTTCCTGGTGGCGGTCACGGGCGAGGACATCGAGCCCGTGCTGCGGCTGGCTCATGAGCTGCGCGAAGCGGGGCTCAGCGTGGAGTTCTCGCTCAAGCAGCAGTCGGTGGGAAAGCAGCTCAAGCTCGCCGCGTCGCGACCGGCACGATGGGCGGTCATGGTGGGACCCGACGAGCGCGCCGCGGGCTCCGCGGTGGTGCGCGACCTGGAGAGCGGCAGCGAGGACCAGGTCTCCTTCGCCGATCTCTCGGCGCACTGCGCCGCGGGCGAAAGAGGCGGCTGAACCGGAACTGAACCAGAGCCAAGAGGAAGACAGAGGGAATGGGCAACGAGCAAGGCATAACGCCCCGGGCTGAAGACTTCAGCGCCTGGTACAACGACGTGATCATGCGGGCGGAGCTGGCCGACCACTCCCCGGTGCGGGGGTGCATGGTGATCCGGCCGCACGGCTACGCGATCTGGGAGCTGATGCAGGGCGCGCTGGACGACAGGTTCAAGCAGACGGGGCACAAGAACGCCTATTTCCCGCTGTTCATCCCGCAGAGCTTCCTTGCCAAGGAAGCAGAGCACGTGGAGGGGTTCGCTCCGCAGACCGCGGTGGTGACACAGGGCGGGGGAAAGGAGCTCGAGGAGCCGCTCGTGGTCCGGCCCACGTCGGAGACGATCATCTACGCCATGCTGGCGAAGTGGATTCAGAGCTACCGCGACATGCCCGTGCTGCTCAACCAGTGGGCGAACATCGTTCGCTGGGAGATGCGCACGAGGCTGTTCCTGCGCACTACGGAGTTCCTGTGGCAGGAAGGGCACACCGCGCACGCCACCCGGCAGGAGGCGGAGGAGGAGACCCAACTGATCCTGAAGCTGTACCGCAGCTTCATGGAGGAGTGGATGGCCCTCCCGGTGCTGACCGGAGTCAAGACAGAGTCCGAGAAGTTTGCGGGTGCCGTGCGCACCTACGCCTGCGAGGGGCTGATGCAGGACAACAAGGCCCTGCAGACGGGGACGTCGCACTACCTGGGCCAGAACTTCGCGAAGGCGTTCGGCACGCAGTACCAGACACAGAACGGAGAGCTCGAGTACGTGTGGAGCACTTCCTGGGGTGTCTCCACCCGCCTCGTGGGGGGCCTGATAATGGCGCATAGCGATGACGTGGGGCTGGTTTGCCCGCCGAGGCTCGCGCCGGTGCAGGTCGTGATCGTGCCGATCTGGAGGACCGACGCCGAGAGAGATACGGTGCTGGGTGTGGCCCGAGCGATGCTGGAGCAGCTGCGCGAGGCGGGGCTTCGGGTGGAGCTGGATGGCCGTGAAGGCATGAAGCCGGGGGCCAAGTACTACGAGTGGGAAGGCCAGGGCGTGCCGGTGCGGCTCGAAGTGGGTCCGCGCGACGTGAAGCAGGAGCAGGCGATGCTGGCGCGGCGCACCGGCGGGAAGACCCCGGTGCCGGTCGCCGGCCTGCGCCAAGCGGTCGAGACCGCACTGGGCGAGATCCAGGACGAGCTGCTCGCCGCTGCTCTCGCGCGGCGGGAGGAGAACTCGTTGCGGGGAGCCACCAAGAAGCAGCTGATTGAGCTCATGAACGGCCCCGGCGGGTTTGCCTACGGCGGCTACTGCGGGGACGAGGCGTGCGAAGAGGCCATCAAGCAGGAGACCAAGGCGACGATCCGGGTTCTGCCGGACGAGGAGTTCCGATCGAGTCCGGCGCCGTCGGATTGCGTGTGGTGCGGCAAAAAGGCCGTGACCGAGGCGGTGTGGGCGCGGGCCTACTGACCGAGCGCGCCGCTCTCCTCGAGGAGATAGCGCGCCAAGTCGGCACGCCGGTCTACGTCTACGACGCGGCGGCAATCGAACGCCAGTACCGGGTGTTGAGCGACGCGCTCGACCCAGCACCGCACCGGATCTTCTACTCGGTCAAGGCGAACAGCAACCTGGCCGTCCTCGGTCTCCTGTGCCGGCTCGGCGCGGGCGCCGACATAGTATCGGGCGGCGAGCTGGCTCGTGTGCTGCGAGCGGGTTTTCCGCCCGCGGACATTGTGTTCAGTGGAGTGGGCAAGACTGCGGCGGAGTTGGAGGCCGCCCTGGACTCCGGGGTCGGAGTGACAAACGTCGAGTCGCGGGCGGAGCTCGAGCAGCTCGAGCAGCTCGCGCGGAGCCGCGATGCGGTGGCCCCTTTCGGCGTTCGCGTGAACCCCGACGTGGAGCCCGCCACTCACCCGTACACGCAGACCGGAACCCGGGACCAGAAGTTCGGGGTGCCGCACGACCGGGTCATACCGCTGCTCGAGTGGGCGCTGGAGCGGCCGGCGCTCGAGCTAGTGGGTATGGGCATGCACATCGGCTCGCAGATTGCGGATCCGTCTCCCTACCGCGCTGGTGCTCGAAGATTGGTGCAGCTGGTGGCGGCCGCCCGGGACGCCGGCGCGACCACGCTGCGGCACGTGGATGTCGGCGGCGGCATCGGCATCCGCTACATGAACGAGCCCGCTCTGGAGGCGGACGTCTTCGGCGGGGCCGTGCGCCAGTTGGCGCAGGAGACGGGCCTGCCGTTGGTGGTGGAGCCGGGTCGGTTCCTGCTCGGGAATGCGGGTCTGCTCCTGGCGCGCTGCCTCTATCGCAAGGCGGCCGGCGAGAAGGAATTCGTCATCGTGGACGCGGGGATGAACGACCTGCTCAGGCCGAGCCTCTACGGTGCGGCGCACGAGGTTCACGTGATCGACGGCCCGGAGCAGGGCGGGGGGGGCAGGGTGGACGTCGTGGGACCGGTTTGCGAGAGCGGAGACTTCCTCGCGCTGGATCGCGAGCTTCCCGGGGCGGTCCCCGGGGCGCTGCTTGCGATCCTGGGGGCGGGAGCCTACGGGTTCTCGATGAGCTCGAGCTACAACTCGCGGCCGCGTGCCGCGGAGGTGCTGCTGGACGGAGAGCGCTGGGCCGTGGTGCGCGCGCGCGAGACAGTGGACGACCTCATGCGGGGTGAGCACACAATCGACGACCTGGACGCCGGGGGATGGAGGGAGAGAGAGTGACCACGCTGGCCAACGGCATTCTGATTCTCGACTACGGCTCGCAATACACTCAACTCATCGCGCGGCGGGTGCGGGAGTCGCACGTCTATTGTGAGATCCACCCGCCGCCGGACTCGCTCGACGAGATCACGCGGCACTCCCCCAAGGGCATCATCCTCTCGGGCGGACCAAACTCGGTCTACGATGAGGGTGCTCCGCAGCTGGATCACGGCGCGTTGAACCTGGGCATTCCAATCCTCGGAGTGTGCTACGGCATGAACCTGCTGGCGCTGGCGGTGGGCGGGACCATCGATAAGGCGGGCAAGCGAGAGTATGGCCGGGCCGAGATGGAAGTGCGCGACCCCGGGCGCCTGTTTTCCGGTTTCGCCGCAAGGGAGCGGCTCCAGGTCTGGATGAGCCACGGCGACCATGTGACGGCGCTGCCGGAGGGCGCGCTCCTGCTGGGTTCGAGCGACAACAGTCCGATCGCGGCGTTCTCGTTGCCGGAGCGGCAGCTCTATGCCGTCCAGTTCCATCCCGAGGTCCACCACACGCCGCGGGGCGGGGAGGTGCTCGGCAACTTCCTGTTCGATATCTGCCGCTGCACCCCGGATTGGACGGCGGGGCACTTCATAGCCGAGCAGGTGGAACTGATCCGCGAGCGGGTCGGCCCGAAGACCCGTGTGATATGCGGTCTCTCCGGCGGGGTGGACTCAGCCGTTGCGGCGGTGCTGGTGCACCGGGCGCTGGGCGACCGGCTCACCTGCATCTTCGTGGATCACGGCCTGCTCAGGTTGCACGAAGGGGAGTGGGTCGAGCGCGTGTTTCGCTCCTACCCCGGCATCGACCTCAGGGTCGTCAACGCGGCCGACCAGTTCATCGATCGGCTCGAGGGTGTGGGTGACCCGGAGGAGAAGCGGCGCATCATCGGCCACACGTTCATCGATGTATTCGAGGAGGCTGCCAAAGTCGTGGGCGACGACGTGGGTTTCCTGGTGCAGGGTACGCTCTACCCCGACGTCATCGAGTCGTTCTCGCCGCGTGGGGGGCCGTCCGTCACGATCAAGACGCACCACAACGTGGGCGGACTGAGACCCGACCTTCCGTTCGAGCTCATCGAGCCGCTGCGGGAGCTGTTCAAGGACGAGGTGCGCCAGGTGGGCCGCGAGCTCGGCCTCGCCGAGGAGATCGTGGGCCGCCACCCGTTCCCCGGTCCGGGACTCGCGGTGCGCATCCTCGGCCCCGTTGACAGGGAGCAGTTGCGTGTCCTCCAGGAGGCCGACGCGATCTACATGGACGAGATCAGGGATGCGGGACTGTACGACGACATCTGGCAGGCCTTTGCGGTGCTGCTGCCGGTGCAGGCCGTCGGGGTGATGGGCGACTTCAGGACCTACGAGAACGTGGTAGCGCTCAGGGCGGTTACGAGCGTGGACGGGATGACCGCCGACTGGTTTCCGTTCCCGCCCGAGGTCGTGGGCCGCGCAGCTAACCGGATCATCAACGAGGTGAAGGGCGTGAATCGGGTAGTGTACGACGTGAGCTCGAAACCACCCGCCACGATCGAGTGGGAATAGCCTCCCCACCGCCCCCAACAACCAAGGGGAACCGGGAAAAGGGGAATGGTACGGCACCCGCCCGCTTCGGGTGCTAGCGAGCGCCCCCGCAGTGGCCAGTCGTACCCTTCCCCGTTCCCATTTCCCTCTTCCCCAGCTTCCTAAGCGCCCTTCTCCTCGAGCAGAGCCAGGAACTGCTCCGGCGACTTGAGCTGCGCCAACCGCTCCGGCACGTCAGGCTCCTTCGCGAACTGCGCGATCTTGCCGAGCACCGGGAGGTACTGGTTGGATACCTCCAGGGGAGGCGCCACGATGAGAAAGAAGTCGAAGACAGGCTTGTCGTCGATGGCCTTGAAATCGACACCGTCGGGCTTGCGGCCGAAGGCTACGCGCAGGCGGTTCACCACGAGCGAACGGCAGTGCGGGATTGCGATCCCGCGCCCGATGCCAGTGGATCCCAGGTTCTCCCGGCGCTTGAGCATCTTGTACAGCATCGCCTCGGACTTCTCGTCCAACTTGAGCAGCCCGATGAGCTCTTTCAAGATCTCGTCCTTCTCCGTGCCCATCAGCTTCAGCGTGACGGCGTCGTCGAAGAAAAACTCTTGGAGATTCATAGTTCTGTCTTGAACTCAGTGGTTTGAGTTGGCGAAACGTAACGGAGCGTCGTGGAGCGTGTCAAACTCCGGTTGCCGGTCTCACCGGCCCCCGTTAAGTTCGCCTTACCATGGAGTTTCCGTATCCCGTGCGGCATCGCGTGCCGCTCATCCTCGCCCCCATGGCGGGGGTATCCGAACCGCCGTTCAGGCGTCTCTGCCGCGCGTTCGGCGCCGACGTCGTAGTTTCGGAGTTCCTCTCGTCCGAGGGCCTGCGCCGCGGGGTCAGATCGGTCCACGACGGCGCCTATTTCACCGAGGAAGAGCGTCCGATCGGTATCCAGCTCTACGGGGCCGAGCCGGCCGCCATGGCGGAAGCTGCGGGCCTGGTCGCGGAGCACGCAGCCCCCGACTTCATCGACATCAACTTCGGGTGTCCGGTGAAGAAGGTGGTCAAGCGGAATGGTGGCTCGGGCTGTCTCAAGGACCTCGATCTGGTGCAGGACATCATCCGCGCCGTCAGGAGCGCCGTGGACATCCCCGTGACGGTCAAGATCCGCAGCGGGTGGGACGAGGCGACGCGCGACCCCGTGGCGATCGCGCTCCGCTGCCAGGATGCCGGCGCCCAGGCTCTCGCGCTCCATCCCCGCACGCGCAGCCAGATGTACGACGGTAGTGCGGACTGGAGCGAGATCGGCGCCGTGAAGACGGCACTCGACATCCCCGTCATCGGGAATGGTGACGTCAGAACGGCCGAGGACGTGGTTCGCATGACGGAGCAGACCGGCTGTGACGCAGTGATGATCGGGCGCGGCTCGTTCGGCAACCCGTGGCTGTTCCAGCAGGCGCGCGCCCTGATGGAGGGGCGGGAGCCGAGACCCACCCCCGGCGCCGCGGAGCGTTTCGCCGTGGCCCTGCGGCACGCCAAGCTGCAATTGGAGATCCAGGGCGACGACCGCCGTACCGCGGTGGAATTCCGCAAGCACCTGGGCTGGTACACGCGGGGACTTCCCGGTGCGGCGGCCCTCCGCGCCCGGCTGCACCAGATCGACTCGATGGCCGAGATCGAGCGGATCTTCGAGGACTATCTGACACCTTCCCGGGCCGTCGGGTGACGAAGCAGCGTCTCACGGAGGTCCTGGCAGAGGTGGCGGCCGGGACGCTGACGCCGGAAGCCGCGCTCGAGCGGCTGCGCCACTTTCCTGTCGAGGAGCTCACCTACGCCAACGTGGATCACCTGCGGCCACTGACGCAGGGGTTCTCGGAGGTCGTGTTGTGCGAGGGCAAGACGACCGAGCAGGTGTTGGGAATCTGTCAGTCGCTTGAGAGCTCCGGCGGCGCCTTCCTGGCCACCCGAGCAAATGACGAGATGCGGCAGGCCCTGACGGAGCGCTTTCCCCGTGCCGAAGCGAATGCGCTCGGGCGCACGGTGTGCCTGGCGCCGGATCCCCCCGGTCCCGTGACTGGGAAGGGCACGGTTCTAGTGGTCACGGCGGGCACGAGCGATCTGCCGGTGGCCGAGGAGGCGGCGGCCGTGGGACGGGCCATGGGGAACCACGTGGAGCTGCTCGCCGACGTGGGAGTGGCCGGGATTCATCGCCTACTGAAGCACTCGGAGTTGCTCAATGAGGCCTCGGTGCTCATTGTTGTCGCAGGCATGGACGGCGCCCTCGCCAGCGTGATCGGGGGGATGGTTGGAGTCCCGGTTGTGGCGGTGCCTACAAGCGTGGGGTACGGAGCCTCCTTCGGGGGGGTTTCGGCCCTGTTGGCGATGCTCAACTCGTGCGCATCGGGGGTGGTAGTCGTGAACATCGACAACGGGTTCGGAGCCGCTGTGGCGGCCTCCCGAATCAACCATCTGCCGTCATGAATGTCTGGTTCGCGCTGATCGGAATGGTGGTCGGCGTCGTGCTCGGGGCCGGCGCGGTGGCCTGGTGGTCGAGGCGCCGTCTGCGTCAGGTAGGACCGGAGCTGCTCCCGGCCGACACCGCCCACGTCATCGACCTGCTGCGGCGCGCCCACAGCGCGACCGCCGCCTGTTTCGTGCTGCCCGATGGCGAGCCGCTCCTCTCCGTGGGAGACCCGCGCCCGCCCGAGAGCTTGGTGGAGCGCGCACTGGCTGCGGCCAACCTGGCGCTGGGAGACAGCCGCGAGCACGTGATGCGCGAGGGCAACGTCATCGTGGCCGCGGGCGACGGGCACATGGGAAGCGCCGTGGTGCTCGCGTTCGACGAGGTGGGCCCCGCTGACGTCAAGGTGGTGGCGGCGGACCTGCGCCGCTTCCTCGCCGAGCTCAGCGTGGAGCGCCGCCGCGAGTTCGGAGCCCTGGCCGACCCGACCTCCGCGCCGGATTGGATCGCGGCCGGGTCCGAGTCGGTCGAGGCCATAGGCTTCGCGCTATGTGAGTCGGTGCGCGCGGTTAGCGGCAGGCCGACGGCGGTCGTAGTGCGGGATCCCTCGGTGCCGGCGTGCCACGTGATGGCGGTCTCCCACACGGCGGACCGCAGGCTGCTGGGGCTGCCGGTGACGACTGACTCGGCAGCCGGCCGCTGCTGCTCGGGCGACATTCCCGTCGTGGGCAGTTCCCCCACCGAGCTGTTCGGCAGCGCCCGGGGCGACCGGCGCAGGCGCACCGAGTTCGGCCTCGCGTTCCCGCTCCGGGACGGACCCGAGGGAGTGGGTGCCCTGGTGGTGTTCGGCCCAGCCGATACGCTTGACCCGGCGGTCAGGGAGCGGGTCATGGGCTACGCGGTGGACGCGGGCCCCCGGCTCTCGAACGCCGTCCAGGTGAGGGTGGCCGAGAACCGGGCCATGACGGACGAGCTCACGAGACTGCCCAACCGCCGGGCGCTGGACCGGGCTCTGGTGGGGTGGGGGGACGACCACCCGGGCGCGCTGCTCTGCGTGGACATCGACCTGTTCAAGAAGGTGAACGACGATCTGGGACACGCGGCCGGAGACGCCGCGCTCAAGCACGTCGCCCGCATCTTCCGCCAGGCACTGCGGGAGGGCGACGTGGCGGCCCGCATCGGCGGGGAGGAGTTCGCGATCTGGCTGCCCCACACGCCGTTGTCGCACGCCATCGACGTGGCCGAGCGGATCAGGAAGTCCGTGGAGGCCGCGGTGATGCACTGGGCCGGGACGGACGTCAAGATGACCTGTTCCGTGGGGGTGAGCGCCATTCCCGAGACGGTGACCCAGGTGGCCAATCTGTTCCCGACGGCCGATTCGGCTCTCTACCAGGCGAAGTCCAGGGGCCGCAACCGCGTCGAGACCGCCAAAGGGACGGGCAGCCAGGGCCCACACTGAGCCTTTGGTCCGCGGCTTGCCCATAAGTCGGTATCACGGCTATCTTTAGCTACAGAGCGAAAGGGGGGCGACTGGCTTCGACGGGTCTAGTGAAGATCCTGCTGCGTGTCCAGGACCCCGGTGCCCTGGTCAAAACACTGGGAAACACAAAATTGCCAACACTGACTTGGCTCTGGCTGCGTAAGCACTGCGCTTAACGCACCTGCCCGCGTTGCAGCTCGCCTGAGGCGGCGCGCGGGTATCGCAAAATCGGGCTGGCGCGGCGTGCTGCATCCCCGCGACGCGCGAGATTTGAAGGGAGGCTTGTCCGCCGATTTGGCTGGCCGAGCGCCAGTCGGCGGAGACCCCAAGAGCGGCCTACGCACGTAGAAGCGGTTTCGGATCGAGGTTCGGACCGGGGTTCGATTCCCCGCGCCTCCATACTGCCGGATCGGCCCCACAGAGCGTCTCTGTGGGGCCTTTTCTATCCATGTGGAAACCTGCAAAGATACGGCTTGAGCCCTGTGGACTGGGTCAGGTGCGGTGCAATAACCAAGTATACGGCAGCGGGTTACGGCCGTGTCATAAAGTGACTTGTGACGTTCGCGTGAACGGGCGGGAGGTGCGCTGCGGAATGTGGGAAACCGGATTTGGCCTGCCGTCCGGACCGGTGGGATGAGGCAGCGCGCTCAAGTCGCCAACCCCATCCGAGCAGAGCTCGGCACCCCCCTGGGGGCTACCGAGCTAGGCCTCGGCGAGGGCTGCCTGAGCGGCAGCCAACCGCGCGATGGGGACCCGGAACGGCGAGCAGGAGACGTAGTTGAGGCCCGCGCGATGACAGAAGGCCACGGAGCGGGGGTCCCCGCCGTGCTCCCCGCAGATCCCGATCTTGAGCCCCGGTTTGGTCGCCCTGCCACCCTCCACCGCTGCCTGGACGAGCTGGCCGACCCCGACTTGGTCCAGCGTCTGGAATGGGTCGTCGCTGAGGATCCCCATCTCGATGTAGAGGGGCAGAAAGCGTCCCGCGTCGTCGCGTGAGATCCCGAGGGTAGTCTGCGTGAGGTCGTTGGTGCCGAATGAGAAGAACTCGGCCACCTCTGCGATCTGGCCGGCAGTCAAGCAGGCCCGCGGAATCTCGATCATCGTGCCCACCAGGTACTCTACGCGGCGGCCCCGTTCCTCGAACACCTGCTCGGCCACCACCCGAACCAACTGGGTCTGATGCCTGAGCTCCGCCACGTTCCCCACGAGCGGGATCATGATTTCGGGGTGCACTTCCACGCCGTCGGCCGCTACGTCGCAGGCGGCCTCCAGGATCGCGCGCGCCTGCATCTCGGTGATCTCGGGGTAGGCGATGCCGAGGCGGCAGCCCCGGTGCCCGAGCATCGGGTTCGCCTCCGAGAGGGAATCCACCGCTCGGCCCAACTGCTCCACCAGCAGGCCTGCGGAACGGGCGAGGTCGGCGATCTCCGCATCCTCGTGCGGCAGGAACTCGTGCAGGGGCGGGTCGAGCGTGCGAATCGTGACCGGGTAGCCGTCCATCGCCCGGAAGATCCCCTCGAAGTCACCGCGCTGCATCGGGAGCAGCTTGGCCAGGGCCGCGCGCCGCTCGTCTAGCGATTCCGCCAGGATCATCTCGCGCATCGCCAGGATGCGGTCACTTTCGAAGAACATGTGCTCGGTGCGGCACAGCCCGATCCCCTCCGCCCCGAACTCCCGCGCGCGCTGGGCGTCGTGAGGCGTGTCGGCGTTGGTGCGCACCCTCAGTCGGCGGAAGTCATCGGCCCACCCCATGAGCCGCACGAAGTCCTCGCCGGGTGTGGGCTGGACCAGAGGCGTCCTTCCCAGGATCACGCGCCCAGTGCTCCCGTCGAGAGTGAGCCAGTCACCCTCATGCACGGTCGAGCCGTTCACCTGGAAGGCGCGGGCCACCTCGTCCACGATGAGCGCCTTGGCGCCCGCCACGCAGCACTTGCCCATTCCCCGCGCCACCACTGCGGCGTGGCTGGTCATCCCGCCCCGGGCCGTGAGAATCCCCCGGGCCACCGCCATGCCGTGAAAGTCGTCTGGGCTGGTCTCCCGCCGCACCAGCACGATCTGCTCCCCGGCGCCGGCCCGCTCGGCCGCCCGGTCCGCGTCGAACACCGCCTGTCCAACTGCGGCTCCCGGTGACGCCGGCAGCCCGGTCGTGAGCACCGTAACCTCGGCATCGGGGTCCACCGTCGGATGGAGCAGCTGATCAAGCTGGTGCGGGTCCACTCGCATGACCGCAGTGCGCCGGTCGATCAGGCCCTCGCCCACCATGTCCACCGCCATCTTCACGGCGGCCTTGGCCGTCCGCTTCCCGGTGCGGGTCTGGAGCAGGTACAGCGCCCCGCGCTCCACCGTGAACTCGACGTCCTGCATGTCCCGGTAGTGCTGCTCTAGGGTGGAGCATATCTGCTCGAACTCGGCGTGCAGCTCGGGCCGCCACTTGGCCATTTTGGCGATCGGCTCGGGATCGCGGATTCCGGCCACCACGTCCTCTCCCTGAGCGTTGGTGAGGAACTCGCCGAAGGTCTCCTTCTCGCCCGTGGACGGGTTGCGGGTGAAGGCGACTCCGGTGCCGGAGTCCTCGCCCACGTTGCCGAACACCATCGCCTGTACGTTCACCGCCGTTCCCATGTCGTCGGGGATGCGATGCACGCGGCGGTAGTCGACGGCGCGGCGGCCGTTCCAGCTGCGGAATACGGCCTCGATTGCGCCCCACAGCTGCTCCCAGGGGTCATCGGGGAAGGGATGCCCCGCTTCGCGCTCGACTATCTGCTTGAAGGTGGCGACCAGGGATTTGAGGTCGTTGGTCGTGAGCTCGGTATCGCGCTCGACGCCGCGCTCGCGCTTGAGCGCCTCTAGCGCCTGCTCGAACGGATCGCCCGTGTCTCCCGCGACACCGTATACCACGTCGCCATACATCTGGACGAGCCGGCGGTACGAGTCGTAGACAAAGCGCGGATTGTCTGCCTCCTCGGCTAGTGCCCGGGCGCTCCCGTCGTTGAGCCCGAGGTTGAGGATCGTCTCCATCATGCCAGGCATGGAGAACTTCCCGCCCGAGCGCACCGAGACCAGCAACGGCCGCTCGGCGTCGCCGAACCGACGCTCCATCAGCTTCTCCACGCTCTGCATCGCTGCCTCCACCTCGGCTTTCAGGTCGGGGGGGAGCTCGCTTCGAGCGAGGTACTCGATGCACGCGTCGGTGGGGATCGTGAAGCCGGGAGGGACGGGGATTCCGAGATTGGTCATCTCGGCGAGGTTGGCGCCCTTGCCGCCGAGCAGGTCCTTCATTCCTGCGTGCCCGGCGGCCTTCCCGCCGCCGAACGGATAGACGTCCGTCATTGTGTCTCTCCGACCCGGTCTAGACACCAATCATACTGGCCACCGGACGTGAAGTAGCTATGAAATTTCAATCAATCAGCGCTGGCTCTTTGGAGCTCTTCGCGCGCCCTGGGACGGGCGTGGGGTAGTCGCCCGAGAAGCACGCGTGGCAGAAACGCGAGGGGTCCCCGCCGGCCGCCTGGAGGGTGCCCTCGAGGGACAGGTATCCCAGCGAGTCGACGGTGAGGTGGTCGCGGATCTGGTCCACCGAATGGTTGGCCGCGATGAGCTCATCCCAGGTGGGCGTGTCGATCCCGTACAGGCACGGCCCGGTGATGGGCGGCGATGCGATGCGCATGTGCACCTCACGCGCGCCGGCCTGCCGGATCATCTGGATCAGCAGCTTGGATGTCGTGCCACGAACGATCGAGTCGTCCACGACGACGACCTTCTGACCCTCGATCACATCGCGCACTGTGTTGAACTTGATGCGCACCTTGGCCATGCGGTTCGACTGGCCGGGGTTGATGAACGTGCGACCCACGTAATGATTCCGGATCAGGCCGTGCTCCAGGGGGAGCCCGCTCTCCTCGGCGAACCCGAGCGCCATCGCATTGGAGGAGTCGGGCACCGAGAACACGCAGTCGGCGCCCGGAGTCGGATGCTCCCGAGCCAGCTGCCGCCCCAACTCGCGGCGCACCCGGTCCACCGACTCACCGAACACGATGCTGTCGGGACGCGAGAAGTAGATCAGCTCGAACACGCAGCGCCGGTGCGGCTTGGGTGCCAGGTCGGGGAGGTCGATGACGTCTCCGTCCTCGATCTTGAGCCACTGGCCCGGCTCTATCTCCCGCACCAGCGTTGCCCCGACGATGTCGAGGGCGCAGGTCTCCGAGCCCAGCACCCAGCCGTCACCCAGCTTGCCCAGCACCAGCGGCCGGAAGCCGCGGGGATCCACGATCGCGTAGAGGGTATTTCCCACGCTTAGCAGCAAGGTGTAGGCGCCCTCGGCCCGCTCTATCGCGTCGAGGAGCTGGTCCTCCACGTTGCGCGCGTCAGAGCGCGCGATCAGGTGGATCAGCGCCTCGGAATCCGACGTCGATTGGAAGATCGATCCCTTCCGAACGAGGTCGTCGCGCAGCTCCCGGGCGTTGGTGAGGTTGCCGTTGTGGGCCAGGACCAGCGGGCCGCCGTGGTAGTTGACCACTGCGGGCTGAGCGTTGGCCAGCACCGAGCTGCCGGCGGTCGAGTAGCGCGTGTGCCCGATGGCCAACGAGCCTGGGAGGTCGCGCAGGGCATCGGGCGAGAAGATCTCCGAGACGAGCCCCATCTCGCGCCGGGCGTGCGTGGCTCCGGCTGCGTCGATACTGACGATCCCGGCAGATTCCTGGCCGCGGTGCTGCAACGAGTAAAGGCCGAGGTAGGTGAGCTCGGCCGCGTTCTCGAGTCCGGTGACGCCGAAGATCCCGCACATGGCGCCGGGTCCTCAGCTACTGCCGACGCCGCGCATGATCGACTTGAAGATGTTGATGACTCCCGCGTCTTCACGCCGCAGGAGGTCTTCGGCCTCACCGGCATCCAGCCACATGCCCTTGCACTCCGGGCAGTTGTCGACCTGGATGCCGTTGTACTCCTCGGTTACGAGATCGGCCCCGCACTTGGGACACTTCATGTAATGGGCCTGGCGCGAGGCCTCGATGCTCTCGCGCTGGGCGCGCTCGCGGCCGGCCTTGATCAGGTCGGACGACTGCTTGGCGAAGTACTCGTCCTCTTTCCGGCTGGGCTTTTCAGTCATCAGCTGACTCCGGCGTCTCCTCCCTCGCTGCCCGGCGGTGTGAACTCCGCCTGGCGGTCCGGGGGCGACGACGAGATCCCGGCGTAGGTGTGTCCCGGTCCGCGCACGATGGCGTCCATGACCTGGTCGCCTTCGAGGAACACGACATCGAAGGTGCCGCAGGTGACCTCGCAGCCGTTGCGATAGTACAGGTACGTCCGGTTGCCGGACATGCGCTCGGTGACCGGCTCGCCCCACATCCCGATCACTTCCATGCGGCTCATGCCGGGCCGCACGGTGCCTGTGTCGATCGGGAACCAGGGCTCATCCACCATCACGCGCGACGCCGTCTGAGGCCGCGGCTGAACCACGGGCTCCGGCTCCGGCGCAGTGGTCTCGAGGGTCTCGGATCCCGCCAGGGCGGTCGTATCCTCGGTCATCGGGGCCTGCGCGGTATCCACGGCGGCCGTCTCCTCATCTCCGCCTCCGATGAACGGCAGGGAGGACAGTCGGTCGCAGCCGGTAGCAGTGATGCCGAACGCTACGACTGCCAGGATGGGCCATTTCATCGCGTCCCTCCTCAGAAAGCCTCTGCGAACATCCAAAGATAGCAACTTCGTAAACCCCATCACATACCCCGCTTGCGGCGGCGCCGTCCGAGCTCGCCGTCACGCACCAGGAAGGGGACATCGTCCGCCGGTTCGCTCTCGTCCTCGTCGGGCTCCTCGCCCCGCTCCTGGATCCCCACGACTGCGGATCGCACCATGCCGTACGCGAGGTACGAGATGCCGAACGGGAAGAAGAAGATGTCGCGGTTCCAGATCGCGAAACCGATGAGGGTCAGGTGAACTGCCAGTCCCAGCCGCCCGCGCGGCGTCCGGATGCCGATGCGCGGCACCTTGGCGTACTGGATGTTGCTGACCATCGCGAGGCTGAGCGCGATCACCAGGAAGATCAGGATCTGGGTCCACGGCGCCCCAGTGAGCTGGGTCTGGAAGAACTGGGTCTGCGTGAACGGGTAGTAGGTGGCAAGCGCCATCCCCGCCGCAGTGGTGGGGAGGCCCGTGAACGCGTTCTTGGGTCCGTCGCCCGACTGAGTGTTGTAGCGCGCGAGCCGCAGCGCGACACAGACGACGAAGCCGTACAGGAACACCCACGCGAACGGACCCTGCGCAGCGAAGTGCAGGTGGTACATCAGCACGGCCGGCGCCAGGCCGAAGCTAACGATGTCCACCAGTGAGTCGAGCTCGCCGCCGAACCGCGTGCCGGTCTTGGACACCCTCGCCAACAGGCCATCCAGCATGTCCAGCACCCCGGCGATCACGATCCACCAACTGGCGCGGTAGAACTCGCCCTGGGCCGCCAGCACCATGGACCAGAAGCCGAAGAACAGGTTGGCCAGCGTGAACAGGCTGGGGACGACTATGATCGCGCGTCCCACCCTGCGCCGCCGCCTTGGGCCACGCTTCACGATGGCCACTCCGCCAGAACCGTGACGCCCGCAGTCGTGCGGTCGCCCGGCCGCACGGCCACCCGAATCCCGGGCGGGACGAACGTGTCCACCCGCGAGCCGAAGCGAATGAGCCCCAGCCGCTCGCCCTGACGCACCGTGTCGCCCACCTGTGCGTCCGTGACGATGCGGCGGGCCACGAGCCCCGCAATCTGACGGACCATCAGCGCACCGCGCCTGGACCGGATGCCGATAGACATCTGTTCGTTGTCCTCGCTCGCTTTCTCCAGCGTCGCGTTGACGAACTTCCCGGCGCGGTAATTCCGGTACTCGACAGTGCCGTCGACCGGCTGCCGGTTGACGTGAACGTTGAAGACGTTCATGAACACCGACACCCTGGTGGCTGGCCCACGCAGGAACTCCAGCTCTTCCACCTCGACCACGGACACGACCTTGCCGTCCGCCGCCGCCAACACGAGCCGCTCTCCCCGGGGGCCGCTCCGCGCCGGATCCCGAAAGAACCAGGGGACCCACAGCGTCACCGGGATCCAGCACAACGCCGGCCAGAGCCACGCTCCACCCAGCCAGGCCGCCAGCGCCAGCAACAGCGCCAGGATGCCGAGGCCTCCCGCAATGAAGGGGAGACCTTCCGGCGCCACCCTCACAGATCGGCCGGCAGCGACTCGCCGGTGATCCGAAGGTACGCATCCTGGTACCGGGTGCTTGTGGCCTGGATCACTTCCGGCGGCAGCGCCGGCGGCGGCGGGTTGCCGTCCCAATCGCCGCGTTGGCGGTACTCGTCCAGGAAATCGCGCAGCGGCTGCTTGTCGAAGCTCGGCTGGCTGCGTCCCGGCTCGTAGCGATCGACGGGCCAGAAACGGGAGGAGTCAGGGGTCAGGATCTCGTCGATCACGATGAGCTCGCCGCTGCTCGTGTGCCCGAACTCGAACTTCGTGTCGGCGATGATTATCCCCCGCTCGACGGCCCGGCCGGCCGCGGTCGTGTACAGGTCGAGGCTGATCTGCCTGAGTCGCCCGGCGAGCTCCGGCCCGAGCGCATCGCTCATCACTGCGAACGTGATGTTTTCGTCGTGCCCGCTCTCGGCCTTGGTGGCCGGCGAGAAGATGGGCGCCTCGAGCTTGGAGCTCTCCACGAGCCCCTCCGGGAGCGGCTCGCCCGCCAGTGTCCCCGACTCGCGGTACTCCTTCCATGCCGATCCGGCGACGTATCCGCGCACGACGCACTCGAACGGCACGGGAGTCGTGCGCCGGGCCAGCGTCGTGCGGCCGGCGACGCCGTCCCTGTGGTCGGCCAGTGCAGGGACGCGCTCCATGATCTCGTCCGCGTCCGCCGAGATGAAATGGCTCGGCGTGACCGAGGCGAGTTCCCTGAACCAGTACGCGCTCGTCTGCGTGAGGACGGCTCCCTTGCGGGGGATCGGCTCGTCCATCACGACGTCGAACGCGCTCACGCGGTCGCTTGCGACGAGCAGCAGAGTGTCGCCGTCGACCTCGTATACCTCGCGGACCTTGCCGCGGCGGATGATAGGGAGCGGCAGGGCGCTCTCTGTGAGTGGGACCGAGCTCATACGTTGACCGTGGCCCCGTCTGTGACGTCGTAGGCAGCGAGCGACGCGAGGAGCTGGGCGACCGGCCCATCGAGGAACTCGCTCACCTGCTGCTGCGCCCGGCCGATGTAGCGGAGAGGGTCCATCTCGGCCTTGAGCTGTTCCGCTGAGAGCGCGGCAAAGGCCTCATCGCCCGCCAGCCGCTCCAAGAGATCATTCGGCGCTCCCTCGGCGATGGCCGCGCTTACCTCCCGGCTGTGCTGACGCATTACCTCGTGCAGCGCCTGTCGATCGCCCCCGGCCTCCACGCCCAGCATGAGCCAGCGCTCGATGGCCATGAACGGCATGACGCGCTCCACGTTGCGCCGGATCGTGGCTTCGCTGTACTCGAGGCCGGCGCTCACGTTGGTGCACAGCACGAGCACTGCGTCCGCGGCCAGGAAGCTGTCCGACAGGGCCAGGCGGCGGATCGCGGAGTCGTCGAGCGTGCGCTCCAGCCACTGGGTGGCGGCGGTGTAGTGCGCCGTCTCCTGCTGCGCCAACAGGTAGCGCGACAACGAGCAGATGCGCTCGGCCCGCATTGGATTGCGCTTGTGGGGCATCGCGCTGGACCCGATCTGATCGGCCTCGCTGGGCTCGAGCACTTCGCCCTCGTGCTGCAGCAGCCTGAGGTCGGTTCCGAACTTGGCGGCCGATTGGCCGATGCCGCCGAGGGTGTCGACAATGCGGCTGTCGATCTTCCGCGTGTAGGTCTGGCCGGACACCGGGACCGTCGTGTCGAAGCCGAATGCGTTGCCCACGGCGCGATCCAGCTGCAACACCTTCTCGTGGTCCCCGTGGAACAGCTCGAGGTAGGTCGCCTGCGTGCCCGTCACACCTTTGCAGCCGCGGAACGGCAATCCGTCCACGAGGTCGCGCAGCGCCTCGGCGTCGAGCAGGAAGTCCTGCAGCCAGAGGACGGCGCGCTTGCCGACTGTTGTGAGCTGCGCCGGCTGGAAGTGCGTGTAGGCCACCGTGGGGATCTCGCGCGTGCGCTGCGCGAACTCGGCGAGCGATCGGCCGACCGCCGTGAGACGACCGAGCAGCATGCGAAGCGCCTCGCGCATCACGATGAGCTCCGCGTTGTCGGTCACGTAGCAGCTGGTCGCGCCCAGGTGCAGAAACGAGCGCGCTGCCGGCGCCTGGTCTCCGAAGTGATGCACGTGCGCCATCACGTCGTGGCGGAAGCGGCGCTCGTAGCGGCGCACAGCCTCGAGGTCTGCGTCGTCCAGGTGGGCCCGCATCTCGACGATCGCCGCGTTGGGGATGTCGAGGCCGAGACGACGCTGCTCCTCGGCGAGGGCCAGCCAGAGTCGGCGCCAGATGCCGGCACGCTGCTGGGCGCTCCACAGCCGCTGCATCGCGGGCGAAGCGTAGCGCGTGCCGAGTGGGGACTCGTAGCGTTGCGGCTCGGTCATCGTACGTAGAAGTCGGTGTAGCCGAGCGCTCCGGAGCGCTCGAAGTAGACACGGATGGCCCCGCGGCCGGCCGCGTCGCGGATGATCTGCTGCACGTCCTCGGCCCGCGCCACCGGGCGGCGGTTGATCTGCAGGATCACGTCGCCCTGCCGCAGGCCGGTGCTGCGCTGCGCCGCCGGGCCGATCTCGTAGATCAGCGCGCCTTGCTCGCTTTCCAGTCCGCGCTCCTGCCGGATGGCGGCGTCCAGGGTGATGAGCTGGAGCGCGCCGAGAACCTCTACCTTCTCCGCCTGCGCCGTGGGGAGGTCCGCGACCCGGATGCTCACGGAGCGCTCGTCTCCATCGCGTCGATACGTCATCGAGATCTCGTCGGATGGCTCCACGTCGAGCTTGACCGCCTCCCAGTCCAGGAACGTCCGGATCGGGTGCCCGGCGGCCCAGATCAACACGTCGCCCGGCGCGATCCCCGCCATCTCGGCCGGGCTTCCCGGCGCAACTCCCGTCACGGCGAGCCCCCCGGTGCGCTTCCACTCGCGCAGCCTCTCGCTCCCCGCCACAGTCAGTCCCACCCACGAGCGCCGCACCGTGCCGTAGAGCTGAAGCTCTCCCGCCACGCGCAGGGCGCGCTCGATGGGGATGGCGAATCCGATCCCGATCGACCCGCCGCTCTCGGAGAAGATCGAGCTGCTCACTCCGACGACCTCACCCAGAGCATTCACCAGCGGACCCCCGCTGTTGCCGGGATTGATCGCGGCGTCGGTCTGGATCATGCCAACGTAGATGCTGCGGTCCCGTCCCGAGGGGATGAGATTGCGCCCGACCGCGCTCACCACGCCGGCCGTCACCGAGGGTTCGGAGTTCCCCAGTAGGTAGCCATACGGGTTGCCGATCGCCACGACCCACTCACCGATCATCAGGTCCGTGCTGGAGCCGATGGCCGCCGTGGGCAGACGCTCGCCTTCGATCTTGAGCACAGCGATGTCGGTGAGGGGGTCCTCACCCAGCAGAGTCGCCTCGTAGTCCACCCCGTCACGGGTCGTTACCACGATCTGCTCCGCTTCGGCCGTTACGTGCTGGTTGGTGATGACTATGCCGTCGGGTGAGATCACGAACCCGGATCCGAGTCCAGACACCTCTCGCTCGTAGCCGCGTGGAGCGAAAAACCAGTCGAAGGCGCTGCGCGTGCGGCTCCGCACCACGCGCACCACGTTGACGCTGACGACGGCCGGTGCGACGCGCTCGGCCGCAACGGTAATGGCCGAGCTGCGCGCATCCGAAATGCCGTCGCTGACCTCGTTCCGCTGAGCCGGTTCCTGCGAGGCTGGAATCGGCGCGGGGCGGGCCGCCGTGGAGGCGTGTGCCTCGGGTGGGGCGTCACCGCACGCCAGACAGAATGCAATGACAAGGGAGAGGGCAGCCCTCAAGCGTTCACCTTGCTGCGGGCGACGAGCTTGCTCCAGTCGTTCAGGAACTGGTCCAGCCCGCGGTCCGTGAGCGGATGGAGCAGCAGTTTCTTGAGAACCGTGGTCGGCATGGTGGCCACGTCGGCTCCCACCATCGCGGCCTCGGCCACGTGCCGCGGGTGGCGGATAGAGGCGGCCAGGATCTCGGTTTCCAGTCCGTAGTTGTCGAACATGAGGCGGGCTTCCCTCACGATGTCCATCGAGTCGTGCCCGATGTCGTCGAGGCGGCCCAGGAACGGCGATACGTAGGTTGCTCCGGCCTTCGCAGCCAGGAGGCATTGCACGGAGCTGAACGCGAGCGTCACGTTGACCTTGATCCCGTCGGCCACGAGCCGGCCGGTGGCCACCATCCCTTCCTCCAGCATCGGGACCTTGACCACGATGTTGTCCGCCAATTTAGCGAGTTCCCGCCCCTCGGAGTACATCCCATCGGCGTCCACCGCTACAACCTCGGCACTCACGGGCCCGTCCACCAGAGAGCAGATCTCCTTGAGCACATCGGTCGGCTCGACGTCGCCGGCGCTCTTCGAGAGCAGCGTCGGGTTGGTTGTCACACCGTCGATCAGTCCCGCCTGGGACGCCCACCGAATCTCGCCCAAATCTGCCGTGTCGAGGAAAAATTTCATCGTTGAGTCGCCCCTTCGAGTTGTGGGTAGCGTGCGCCTACGAGATAGAGACCTTCGGGCGGAGCCGGCGGGCTCGCGTCACGGTTGTTCCGGCTCTCGAGGATACGGGCCACATCTTCGAGCGGTCGCCGGTCGCGAGCCACATCCACCATCATGCCGACCAGGAAGCGCACCATTCGGTGCAGGAAGCGATCGGCTTCGATGGTAAAGATAAAACCTTCGTGGTTCGGGCGCGCCTGCCACTCCGATACGGCAATCCGGCAGCGGTAGTGCGGCTTGCTCTGACCGGTAGCCGAGTAGGCCCGAAAATCGTGCTCCCCGAGGATGACGGCCGCCGCCGCGTCCAACCTGCCGCCCTCGAGCGGCGCGCCGAGCGCCCACTCGTACAGGCGGCGGAACGGGGAAGAGGCTGCGGGATCGCACCCCACCACGTAGCGGTAGCGGCGCGCCGTGGCGTGACGCCGCGCGTTGAAGCCCTCGGGGGCCGGGCCAACCCTGGCCACCCACATGTCTCGCGGAGTGAGCGCGCGGAGTGCGCGCAGGAGCTCGGAGGGCTGCCAGGCCCTGGGCAGGCCGAAGCTCACCACCTGGCCCAGCGCGTGGACGCCGGCGTCGGTGCGGCCGGCGGCATGGGTCACCACGCGGCCTCCGGCGAGGCGCTCCAACGCCGCCTCCAACTCACCCTGCGCGGTGCGGTCCGATGCCTGGCGCTGCCAGCCGGCAAAGTCGTGGCCAGTGTACTGGAGGACGGCGAAGAAGGAGACGCCCTTCATGCGCGGAAAAGATAGGGCGGGGTAGGGCTAGCAGCAAGCAAGACAATAACTTGCATGGATTGACAACGGCGGGAGGCGGGCCGAACGTAGAAGGCCCCGTTCCCGAATTCACGAGGAGCCTCCTTGGCACAGACACCATCGGACAGCGCCGTGCACCGGGCGTTGGCGGCACTCGCAGCCGGCGAGCCGCTGGGTGAGTCACTGACGCAGCAGGCCTTCGGACAGGTCATGCTCGGCGCAGCGACTCCCGCCCAGGTGGGCGCGCTGCTGATGGGGCTGCGGGTCCGGGGTGAGGCGGCAGAGGAGCTGGCCGGGGCGGTACTCGCCCTGCGGGAGGCCATGGTGCGCGTCGATGTGCGGCAGCGCCAACACCTGGTGGACACCTGCGGCACCGGTGGCGGTACGGTGCCGACGTTCAACATCTCGACCGCGGCCGCCCTGGTGGCTGCCGGCGCCGGAGCTGTCGTGGCGAAGCATGGCAACCGCTCATACACGTCCAGGTGCGGATCGGCCGACGTGCTGGAGGCGCTGGGCGTGGCCATCGAGGAGGACGCCGGAAGGGCCGCCTCGTCCCTCGAACGGGCCGGGTTCGCGTTCCTCTTCGCGCCTGCCTTCCACCCCGCCATGCGTCACGTGGCGCCGGTGCGGCGCGAGATCGCCGTGGCGACAATCATGAACGTGATCGGGCCGCTGGCGAATCCGGCCGGAGTCGAGCGCCAATTGATCGGGGTGGCCGACGCGGCGCGAGGGCAGCTGATGGCCGAGGTCCTGCGGCGGCTCGGCGCGAAGCACGCCCTGGTGGTGCACGGCGAGGTGGGAATGGACGAGATCGCGCCCGCCGGAGAGACGACCTTCTGGGAGGTGCGGGACGGGGAGCTGACCTCCGGGTCGATCGATCCGGCGCGCTACGGGCTCGAGGTGACCGACCTGGATGCGCTGGCCGGTGGCGAACCGGACGAGAACGCCGAGCGGGTGCGGCGGCTCCTGGATAATCCCGCCGGCGACCCCGCCGGGCGGGCGGCTGTGGGTCTCAACGCGGGCGCGGCCCTCTACGTGGCGGGACTGGCCGACAATCTGGAGGGGGGGATAGACCGCGCCCTCACCGCACTGGACGGCGCCGCCGGGGCAGCCACCCTCGAGAGGCTGCGCGAGGGCGGGGCGGTCAGTACTTCCGGATGACCCCGACCACGACTCCCTGGATCAAGATGTTGTCCTCGTGGACGCGGATCGGACGCACATTGTCGTTGGACGGCTGGAGGCGGATCCACCCACCGGCCTCCCGGTAGAGTCGCTTGACGGTCGCGGAGGTCCCGTCCACCAGGGCGACGACCATCTCGCCATTGTCTGCGCTCTCCCGTCCATGCACGACGACGAAGTCGCCGCTCTCAATGTGCTCGTCGATCATGGATTCGCCGCGCACGCGCAGCACGTAGCACGCTCCGCGGCGCGGGATCAGGTCGTTCGGGACCGAGATCGTTTCGGGGGTGATGATGGCTTCGATCGGCTCGCCGGCGGCCACCTGGCCCAGCAGCGGGAGCTCGGTGGCTCCGGCCTGGCCCGGCGGGGGGACCATCTCGATGGCCCGGCTCTCGTTGTGGCCCCGCTGGATGTAGCCTTTGCGCTCCAGGTTGGTCAGGTGCTCGTGCACGGTGGCCAGGGATCGAAACGAGAAGTTCTCCGCGATCTCCTCGAACGAAGGGGCATAACCATTGTCGGATATGTAGCTTTGCAGGAAATCGAGGATTTCCTTCTGCCGGCGCGTCAGTGGCATGCTGGGCTCCTGTCCACCGTGACCGAAGTAAGGCCGAAATGAACATACCCGAACACACCCCGAACCGCAAATCCAACCGGTGATGGCGACCCTGAAGCAGATGCTTGACGACACCAGGAAGCGCGTGCGCAGCCTGGAGCCGCGGGCCAGTGAGCTGGAGGCGGCGGCGCGCGCGGCAGCGCCGGCGCCCGCATGGAGCGCGGCGCTCGCCGGGTCCGATGTGGCGGTGATCGCGGAGGTAAAGCGGCGCTCCCCCTCTGCGGGGGCAATCGCTCCGGATCTCGATCCTGGGTGCCTCGCGGCCGATTACGAGAGGGGCGGGGCGCGCGCCGTTTCGGTGCTCACGGAGGAGGTCCACTTCGGCGGCTCGCTGGGGGATCTGGAGGAGGTCAGGGGAGCGGTAGCGCTCCCGGTCCTGTGCAAGGGCTTCATCGTCGCGCCAATCCAGCTCTACGAGGCGAAGGCGGCGGGCGCCAGCGCCGTTCTGCTCATCGTGCGGGCGCTGGAGGATGCTCGGTTGGCGGAGCTGTCGCAGGCCGCCCTGGAACTGGGCCTGGGCCGACTGGTCGAGGTTCACGGGGCGGGGGAGTTGGAGCGGGCGCTGGCCCTGCAGCCCGAGTCGGTGGGTGTGAACAGCCGAGATCTGGACACCTTCACGGTGGACCTGGCTACAATTGAGGCGACGTTGCGCGAGGTTCCTTCAGGTGTAGTGGCAGTGGCCGAGAGCGGCCTGGGCTGTCGAGAGGACATCGTCCGAGTCGCCGACTGGGGCGCCGATGCGGTCCTGGTGGGCACGGTTCTGGCTCGCGCCCCGGACCCCGGCAGGGCGGTGTCCGATCTCACCGGTGTCGAACGCAGGAGACGCGATGGCTGAGCAGGGACGCTTCGGGCCGTACGGGGGCCGCTACGTGCCGGAGACGCTCGTGGCGGCTTTGGACGAGCTGGTGTCCGTGTACGAGGCGGCTGCGGTGGACCCGGCGTTCCAGGCGGAGCTGGAGCTTCTACTGACCACGTACGCCGGGCGGCCCACGCCACTCTCCGAAGCGCCCCGGCTCTCGGAGCGCGTCGGTTGCCGGGTGGTGCTCAAGCGGGAGGATCTCACCCACACCGGCGCCCACAAGATCAACAACACGCTGGGCCAGATCCTGCTCGCGCGCCGCATGGGCAAGCAGCGGATCATAGCGGAGACCGGCGCCGGTCAGCACGGCGTGGCCACTGCCACGGCCTGTGCGCACTTCGGGCTGGAATGCGTCGTGTACATGGGCGAGGAGGACATGGCGCGCCAGCACCTCAACGTGTTCCGGATGGAGCTGCTCGGCGCCGCGGTCGTGCCGGTGGGGTCCGGCACGCGCACCCTCAAGGACGCCACCAACGAGGCGATGCGCGACTGGGTCACCAACGTCACCACGACGCACTACGTGATCGGCTCCGTAGTGGGGCCCGATCCGTTTCCCCGCATGGTGCGGGACTTCCAGAGGGTCATCGGACGCGAGGCGCGCGCTCAGGTGCTGGATCGCGTCGGCAAGCTCCCCGAGTGGGTGGTGGCATGCGTCGGCGGCGGGTCGAACGCGATAGGCATGTTCCACGCGTTCCTGGACGACTCGGACGTCCAGCTCGTGGGTGTGGAGGCCGGGGGTGAAGGTGTGGAGACCGGACGCCACTCGGCGTCGTTGAGTGCCGGCACGCCCGGGGTGCTCCACGGCAGCCTCAGCTATGTGCTCCAGGACACCGACGGCCAGGTCCTGCCGGCCCATTCTATTGCCGCCGGGCTCGACTATCCCGGTGTGGGGCCTGAACATGCCTACTTGCGCGATACCGAAAGAGTGCAGTATTACACGGTGACTGACCGACAAGCGATCGAGGCGTTCTATGCTCTCGGGCGCACGGAAGGCATCCTCCCGGCGCTGGAGAGCGCGCACGCTCTGGCTTGGGTACTCGACTCGGGCGACCGATGGTCAACATCGGACGTGGTGCTGTTCACGCTGAGCGGGCGCGGAGACAAGGACGTAGCCCACGTGGCCCAACAAGCGGGGCAAAGCGCGTGACGGAACCAACCGCGCAGCCGGAACAGGACGCCAAGCAGGACGCCACCAGCGTCGTGCAGTTGATGCAGTTCCTGGTGAAGGCGCTGCGTGCGGTCCAGTTGTACCTGCCCAACAACCCCGTGTACCAGCGCGCCGTCGGGAACCTGAAGCGGGGGTTCGAGCCGGTGTGGGAGGAGTTCGTCGAGCTCGATCTCGGGGTTCAGGATACCGACCTCCTGTGGGAGGGCGAACCCGTGCTCTCCCAACCGGACAAGGGCGACAGCGTCGCCTGGGTGCTGTACAAGGACGGGGTGCGCACGATCACCCTCGTGCCGGGCGTCGAGGAAGACGAGATCGTCCGGTTCCTGAATACGATCCACAAGACCCGCACGCTGCCGGCCGACGCGCCCGACGACCTGCTGACCCTGCTGTGGGACGAGGATTTCCAGTTCCTCAGGTACCACGCGGTCGAGCTGGCGTTGGACGACACCCCCGTGATCCACAAGGACGAGGGGGTGTCGGATCTCGGTGCCGTGGCGAAGCCTTCGGCACAGGCCATACAGCGGCAGGTCGCCGACGATGCGAAGCCGGCCGAGGCGGGCGCCGCTGCGGAGGAGGGAGAGGACCAGCCCCAGGGCCTCGTCAGTGTGGAGGATTTCGACTCCACGCTCTACTTCCTGGATGAGAAGGAGATCGAGTACCTCAAGGGCGAGGTAGGACGGGAGTACAAGCAGAACCTGCGGGTCAACGTGCTGGCCATGTTGTTCGATCTGCTCGAGCTGCAGACCTACAGCACGGTGCGCGCCGAGCTGATATCGATACTCGAGAATTTCATACCATACCTGTTGGCGAGCGGCGACTTCGGATCGGTGGCGTACATCCTGAGCGAGATCCACGTGCTCCTGGAGCGGGCCCGTGAGATGCTGCCCGAGCACCGTGAGACGCTGAAGAACGTGCCGTCCCGGCTCTCTGAGCCGGATACGTTGGGACAGCTGCTGCAGTCCCTGGATGAGTCGCTGGTCCATCCCTCGGAGGACGAGCTCTCGGATCTGTTCCGCGAACTCAAGCCCGAGGCGCTCGAGGGGATTCTGGGGTGGCTCCCCAAGCTCACCAACCAGCGGGTGCGCGCGCTCCTCGACACGGCGGCGCAGCGGCTGGCACAGGCCCATCCGCAGGCGATGGTGAACGCGCTCAAGACGCCGGACGATGTGATCTTGCTGGAGGCGATCCGGCTGGTGGGCCTGGCGAAGCTGCCGCCCGTGGTGCCGGCGCTGGGGCTGCTGATCGGGAAGGGAAGCCCGCAGGTGAAGCGCGCGGCGGTTGATGCCCTGGCCGCCGTCGGGACGACCGGGGCGATGCAGCAGCTGGAGCGCGCGATCGACGATTCCGACAGGGACGTTCGCGTCGCCGCGGTCCGGGCCATGGCAAGTCGGAACCACCGCGGTGCGTTCTCGGCCATCCAGGCGGCGATCACGGGCAAGACTCTGAAGGAAGCGGACCTGACCGAGAAGACTGTCTTCTTCGAGGCCTATGGCATGTTGGCCGGGGAATCGGGGCTGGCCACATTGGAGCCGATGCTGCAGCCGAAAGGGTTCATGAAGCGCAGGCAGGAACCGCAGATCCGGGCGTGCGTGGCGATGGCGCTTGGGAAGATCGGCACTCCACAGGCGAAGAAGATCCTGAACGAGGCGGCGAGCGACAAGGATCCACTGGTGCGCAACGCCGTCACGAAGGCACTGCGGGAGATCCGCTGAGATGACCGAGTCCAACGGCGCCGCGCGCACGGCGCGTCCATCGCTCGTCGACACGATGGCGACCACGGAGGGGCTGCTGCGCCAGGCGGGGCGGGACTTCCTGGTCTCCCTCTACGCCGCACTGCGCAGCTTCAAGCTGTATCCCATCGAGAACGAACAGGTCCAGCGCTCGCTCAACGACCTCATCGCGCGCTCGAAGGCCATCCTCGACACCGAGCAGGAACTCGAGGTGAGGGTGGCTGCCGAGTTCCTGTTCGTCAACGCGACGCGGCTGCGCCTCGACCTCGACAACTTCGCGTCGTTCTCGCACGTGCTGACCGTTTTGCGGCAGTCGGGTGTGGGGGCGCTGCAGGTGGAGCCTGCAGTCGAGCGGAAGGAGTGGCAGGTGATGCTCTCGTTGCTGCTCGCGTTCGCCGCGCGTGAATCGGTTCCCAACAAGCTATACGAGCTGCAGCAGAAGATGATGCAGGGCGGGGTGACCAACATAATGGTCGCGCCGCCGATCGAGGCCGACGACGACCCGGAGGACGAGGAGAAGGCGAAGGAGATCGCCAAGCGCACCTATGAGCGCACGGTGGCCGTCACCAAGGAGGTGGTCAACTCGGTGCGCATGGGGCGCAGCGCCTCAGTGAAGAAGGTGAAGCGTGCGGTGCAGAGCATAGTAGACCAGGTGCTGAAGAACGAGGTGTCGCTAATGGGGCTCACGACCATGCGGCACTACGATGAGTACACCTTCACACACTCGGTGAACGTTACGATCTTCAGCGTGTCGATCGGCAAGCGCCTGGGCCTCTCCAAGCTCCAGCTCTACGATCTGGGCCTCGCGGCGCTGTTCCACGACGTCGGGAAGAGCCGGGTGCCGATCGAGGTCCTCAACAAGGAGGGGCCGCTCTCCGACGACGAGTGGCGCATCATGCAGGCGCACCCGTGGCTCGGGGTGCTCACGCTATTCGGCCTCAGGGGCTACGGCGAGATTCCGTATCGCGCCATCATCACGGCCTACGAGCACCATATGAAGATCGACCTCACTGGCTACCCGAAGACGGTCCGGCCGCGAGAGCTGTCGGTGTATTCCAAGATCGTGGCGGTGGCCGACGCCTTCGATGCGGCCACCACGAGGCGGACCTACCAGACGACGCCGCTGCAGCCCGACCAGGTGCTGCGCGAGATGTGGGAGAACCCGCGGCGCGGCCAGGACCCGGTGCTGGTGAAGGCCCTGATCAACCTCACCGGGGTGTATCCGGTCGGCACGTGCGTCGTCCTGGACACGTACGAAGTGGGAGTGGTGCACGCCGCCAATCCGGATCCGACCCACCTGCACCGCCCGGTAGTGCGGGTGGTGCTCACGGCCCAGGGAGTGCAGCTCGAGGACGGTTACCTGGCGGACATGGCGGAGACGGGCCCGGACGGGGAATTCAGGCGTACGGTCATCAAGGTCGTGAATCCGGACAAGTACGGCATCGTTCCATCCGACTACTTTGTCTGACGCTGCGATTCGGGCCCGCTGGCAACGACTCAGCGAGCGGCGCCGCACCGCTCTGATCCCCTACCTCACAGCCGGATATCCGACGCGCGACACCAGTCTGTCGGCCCTGCGGATGGTGGCCGACAGCGGAGCCGATTTCGTCGAGGTCGGGATTCCGTTCACGGATCCCCTTGCGGACGGGCCGGTGATCCAGCGCTCGTCGCACGTGGCGCTGCAGCAGGGGATGAGCGTGAACGGAATGCTGGAGCTGGTGCGCGAGGCGGCACTCGAGATCCCGGTCATCGCCTTCGGGTATCTCAACCCCGTACTCGCCTACGGCCTTCCGCGCTTCCTGGAGGAGGCGGCCGCCGCCGGCGTGGCGGGACTACTGATCACGGACCTGCCGCGCGGCGAGGACGCGGAGCTGGAGCGACAGGTGCGGGAGAGCAACCTTGCGTTGATCCCGCTGGTGGCTCCCACGACCGCGGACGAGCGGTTGCCGCTGGTGCTCGAGGACGCGGAGGGGTTCGTGTACGTGATTTCGAGACTGGGTGTGACGGGAGCGGTGACCTCACTCGACGGAGCAGTGGAATCGGCGGTCGCGCGCGTTCGCCGGGCAACCCGCCTCCCGGTGGCCGTGGGCTTCGGGATCGCCAGCGGTGAACAAGCGGCGACGGCTGCGCGCTACGCCGACGGGGTGGTCGTCGGAAGCGCGTTGGTGCGCAGGCTCGATGATGGTGTGGATGCGGCGCGTGATCTCATGAACGAGCTGCGCGGCGCCCTGAAGAACGGCGCCGCGGTGGCACCGGCAGTGCGAGATGAGGCCGACTGAGAGACAGGTGATCGGTGCGTTTCCGCGCTGGCTCGCGATTGGGGGCGTTGCGGTGCTGGCGGGGGTCTTGCTGTGGCAGCCGATCCCGCTGGCTGAGTGGCGCGTGCTGGCGGTGCTGGTGGTTGCCGCCGCCGTCCTGCGGGTCACGCATCTCCGTCTCGGGAAGTACGCGTACGTTTCCCAGGTGGGGATCGTTGCGCTGGCGGGACCGCTGCTGGTGGGGCCGAGCCACACTGCGCTCGCGCTCGCGGTGGGCGTGTTCGTTTCGGATACAGCCATCCTGCGCAAGCATCCCGAAGCGGCTTGGATCAACGCCTCTCGCGAAGTGGTCTCGATGGTTGCCGCGTTCGGATTCTATGCGGTGACGCTCTCCATCGCGGGTGCGGCGAGCCCGATCTCGTACGAGGGCGTGCCGGCGATCGCCGCGCTGGCCCTCATCTACGTCGTGTTCACGCGCATCCTGTTCTACTTCACGCTGCTCGTACGCGGCAAGCTCAACGTCGAAGAGCGCATGTTCATCCTGCGCTACGAGCTCGTGGCCTTCGGTTTTACCGCCAGTGCGGCGGCCTTGGTCGTGTTCGCGGTGACGCAGCTCCCGCCGCTCGCGTGGGCGCTGGTGATCCTCCCTCTCATCATGGCGTCGGTGCTGTTCAAGCAGATTCTCGACGAGGCGATCCAGGCCGAGGAGCTCACCAAGATCCAGGGAATGGAGCTCGTGGTCACGAGCAACATGCGGCTCGAGGAGGCGCTGGTGGAGATCGAGGCGCTGGCGCACCGCATCCTCGATTGGCGCAGCTTCCGTATCTACAGCAAGGACGACGAGGGGCTCCACCTGGCCTATCGGGGGCGCCTGGGCCCCGGCGCGGATGAAGAGATTGCGGGTGACCTGGACGACCTCAGGCAGGAGGTGTGCAGCGCCCGGCGCGCCGTCGTCATTCACGACGCACAGCGCGATCCGCGCACCCTGGGGCTCTCGGCCTCGAGGCAGAGCGTCGTCATCGCGCCGCTGCTGTTCGCCGACGAGTTGTTGGGCACCCTCGAGGTGGACCACCACAAGCGTGGTGTTTACCGCAAGGGCCAGCTCCAGCTCCTGGAGACCTGTGCGCGACGCATCGCCACGGTCGTGCACATCGCGAACATGAGAAAGCCGCTGCTCGACACCGTGCGTCGTGTCGGGCACCAGGTCGAGGAGTTGGGCGCCCTGGCCGAGGATCTGCGGTCCGCCGTCCGGGTGATGGGGGAGTCATCCGAAGCGATCGCAGGCGGACTGCTGGAGCAGGATTCCGTGGTGAGCGGCGGGCTCGAGGCGACCGAGGAGCTGGGGCGCACGACGATCGGTGTCGTGAGCGACAGCTCGGATGCCGCGAACGCCTCTGGAACCGCGAGCGACATGGCCGAGCAACACCGCCGCACGATAGGGGAGGCAATGGAGCGCCTGGTGTCGCTGGAGGCATTCGTGAGTGAGAGCTCAGACAGAGTGCGCGACCTCGGTGTCACGACAAAGGCGATCATCAAGTTCCTGTGGTCCATTCGGGAGCTGGCCGACCTCACGAACCTGCTGGCGCTGAACGCGGCGATCGAGGCCGCTCGGGCCGGCAAGCACGGGCTGGGATTCGCGGAGGTCGCCGCCGAGGTTCGCACCCTGGCCGAGCAGAGCGCCGGAGCGGCGCGCGAGGCGGGCCAGCTCGTGCAGGAGATGCAGGCCCGGCTTGCCGAGGTGATGGAGCAGATGCGGCGGGGCCAGGTCGCCGTGGGAGGTGTGGAGGAGCTGAGCTCTCAAGGGCTGGAGGGCCTCGCAGCCATTGTGGAATCGACCCACGAGGCCACCGACCATGCGCAGCGGATTGCCCAGACCGCCAGGACGCAAAACGAGGCTCTCGCACGGCTCGGCGAGCGGATCGGAAGCGTCGCCCACCTCTCGGCCCGCAATCGAAAGGACGCAGACTCGGTGCGGGAGCGAGCGCAGATCGTAGGGAAGGGCGTGGATCAGATGAGCGCCGCGGCGCATGAGCTGGACGCGATTGCTACGACGCTGGCCGACATCACCCATCGGTTCGCATCCGACAGCTCGGCTGGGAGTTTTGACAGGTAGCGATGGACCGCGGTACCATTCCGCTGTGCCGGCACGAGACAGCATCACCCTGAAAGGCATGCGGTTCCACACCCTCGTCGGCGTGCTGCCGCACGAGGAGTCGGTTCCGCAGCCGCTCGAGCTCGACCTCACCGTCTGGCTCTCGTTGGCCAACGTGGGCGAGACGGACTCTGCTCGCGATCTCCTGGACTACCGCGACTTGTACCGGCTCGTGGCCGATACGGTCGGTGTCAGCCATCACCGGCTGCTGGAGGCGTTGTGCGCCAAGGTGGTGGAGGGCGCGCTTGAGCTTCAGGGCGTGCAGCGCGCGCGAGTTGCCGCCCGCAAGCCGCACGCGCCGATCGAGGGGCCGCTCGAGCACGTGGAGGTGGTGCTGGAGCGCTCGCGCGGCGATGACGCCTGAGTGGGCGTTCGTCGCCCTCGGCTCGAACATCGGCGATCGCAACGCGAGCCTCGAGCTCGCACGCGAGCGGCTGGCAGCGCTCCCCGGAACCACGGTGGTGGCGGCAAGCGCCATCGAGGAAACGGATCCCCTGGGTCCCGTGCCGCAGGGGGCGTACCTCAACCAGATGGTGCTGCTCGGCACCGAGCTGGCGCCACGTGAGTTGCTGGACGCGTGCCTGAGGATCGAGAGCGAGGCAGGCCGCGAGCGGAGGGTGCGGTGGGGGCCGCGCGTGCTGGACCTGGACATCGTCCGCTACGGCGACCGCGAGGTGCGGGAGCCAGGGTTGACGATCCCGCATCCGGAACTGCCCAACCGGCCGTTCTGGCGGCGTGAACTCGCGGAGCTCGAATCTTATGTCGAATGAACCGAAGCCGGTGACGGTGCTCGACCTGGTGCGAATGAAGCGCGAGGGGCGCCGCATCGTGATGCTGACGGCCTACGACGCGCTGTTCGCTTCTCTGGTCGACGAGGCCGGGGTGGACGTGGTGCTCGTGGGGGATTCCCTCAACACAGTGCTGTGTGGTGAGGAGACGACGCTGTCGGCCACGCTGGACCAGATGATCTATCACGGCAGCATCGTCCGCGCCGGCGTGCGGCGCGCGCTAGTAGCGGTGGACATGCCGTTCCTCAGCTACCAGGTGTCGGTCGAGGACGCGAAGCGCAGCGCAGGGCGCGTGCTGAAGGAGACCGGCGTGCAGGCCGTGAAGCTCGAGGGTGGAGCGACGATGGCGCCCACGGTCGGAGCACTGGTCGAGATCGGGATTCCCGTCATGGGACACCTCGGCTTCACTCCGCAGTCGATGCACGCGCTCGGCGGTTACAGGGTGCAGGGAAGGGGGGAAGATGCGGCGAAGCGCCTCGTGGCCGACGCAAAGGCCCTGGAGGATGCGGGCGCGTTCTCGATCGTGCTCGAGTTGATGCCGTCCGAGGTCGCGCGGCAGATAACGGAAGCGGTGAGCATCCCGACGATCGGCATCGGATCGGGTCCGCAGTGCGATGGCCAGGTGCTCGTGCTGCACGACATGCTCGGGCTGAACCCGGGCTTCGAGCCCAAGTTCCTCAAGCGCTATGCCGAGCTGGCCGACAGCGTCAAGCAGGCGGTGAGTGCCTTCGGGACGGACGTGCGGGAGGGGCACTACCCAGACGAGAGCCATAGCTACGACGAATGATAGAGATCGCCGACCCTGACGCGATGCGCGCCTGGTCGCGCGCCGAGCGGAAGAGTGGTCGGACCATCGCGCTGGTGCCCACGATGGGCTTCCTGCACGAGGGTCATCTGCGTCTCATCGACCGCGTCCGGACGCGCGTGGACCGGGTCGTGGTGAGCATCTTCGTCAATCCCATCCAGTTCGGACCCACGGAGGATCTGGGCGGGTACCCGCGCGACTTGGAGCGAGACCGGGCTGCGGCGCTGGCGCGCGGCACGGACAGCCTGTTCCTCCCCACTGCAGAAGTGATGTATCCCGACCCGGCGGTCGTGCGGGTGGTACCGGGCTCTCTTGCCGACCACCTGTGCGGCGCCTACCGGCCGGGGCACTTGGAGGGCGTGCTCACTGTCGTGATGAAGCTGTTCAACATCGTGGAGCCCGACCTGGCGTCGTTCGGGCGCAAGGATGCGCAGCAGGCCGTCGCGATTCAGCGCATGGTGGCCGACCTCAACCTCCCCATCGAAATCGATGTCGCGCCGACCGTGCGAGAGCACGATGGGCTGGCCATGAGCTCCCGCAACGCATACCTGAGCGCAGCGGAACGACGCGTGGCGCCTGCCCTAGCACGCGGCCTCGATGCGGCGCACGAAGCGTTTGTCGGCGGCGAGCGCGTGGTGGAGCGACTCGTGGCCGCCGTGCGGGCACCGATCGGTGCGGAGCCGGTCCTGCAGCTCGAATACGTGGAAGTCGTGGATCCCGTGTCGCTGGCGCCGGTCGAGACCGCTGCGGCCGCGAGCATCGTGGCCGTCGCCGCGCGACTCGGCTCGGCGCGCCTGATCGACAACATCATCCTGGGTGAGGGCACAGGCGCCGATCCCCGCGTAGGGCAGTGAGCGGGGCTGGGGACGCCTCCGTGTCGGTCGTGGTCCTGCCCCCTTGGGCCAGGGTCAGCGACAAGCGTCGCGTCCACGTGGAGCGGGTGGGGCGGCTCATCTCGGAGTGGGCCGACGCGATGGCGGTGACACCAACCGAGCGCGAGAGGTGGCTGAGGGCGGCGAGCATGCACGACGCCCTCAAGGACGCGCCACGCGAGCTGCTGCTCGAGCTGGCGCCCCGGGCGTGGGACGACGACTCGCTCAGGCATGGACCCGCGGCGGCGGCGCTGGCGCAGCGCGAGGGGGAGCGCGACCGTGGTGTCCTGGACGCGGTTCGCTACCACTCGATCGGCTTTGCCGGTTGGGACGATGTGGGCCGCATGCTCTATCTCGCCGACTACCTGGAGCCGGGGCGCCGGCACGGCCGCGACGAGCGCGCGCGGCGCACGGCGCTCGTGGCAGAGGACCCGGCCGGTGTGCTCAGGGAAGTGGCCGCGGAACGTATGGGATTGACGATTGCCGCGGGGTACCGGCTCCTGCCTGAGACCGTCGAGTTCTGGAACGGATTGACGTGCGACGCACCCTGATCGTCGCCGGAGCGGCGGCTGCCGTGGCCCTTGGAGCGTGGCTCGCATGGCGCGGGGCCACGGGAGAGCGCGGCCAGTATCCGATTCCCGGCGATGGCGAGCGGATCACCGTGGAGGTGCTGAACGCCACAGGCGTCGACGGACTGGCGCGAGCCACCACGCGGCAGCTACGGCGTGCCGGGATCGACGTCGTGTACTTCGGCACGGCCTCGCTGGATACGCTCGAGCACACCTACATTGCGGTGCGTCGGGGAGACACCACGGCTGCAGTGCGCATCCGCGCGGCGCTGGGGGTGGGGCGAATCGTGGTGGAGCCCGATTCCCGACTACTGCTGGACGCCAGCGTGTTCCTCGGGCGGGATATCACGCCGCTGATCTACTTCGGTCCTTAGCTGGCCACACGCTGCGCTGATATCCAATCCGCGGCTCCTCCGGAGCGTGGCGTTCACTCCCTGATCCCTGAGCAGCTTCGCGAAGCGGCGCGCCTCGGCACGTGCGGTCGGCTCGAGTGCGGGGGCGCCGCCGGGGTGGAGCGGGAGGAGGTTCACCAGAGCCCCCAGTGCCAGAGCGTGCCGCGCCAGCTCCCGAGCATCCTGCTCCGAGTCGTTCACGTCCCGGATCATGACGTATTCGAACGTCACTCGCTTGGGGAAGCGGCGCAGCGCTGCGAGAACGCTTGCCAGGGGATATTTGCCCTCGACCGGCATGATGGTGCGCCTCGCCTCGCTGGTGGGTGCGTGCAGCGACAGGGCCACCCGGAACTGTTCCGGTCTCGCGGCCAGCAGCGCCAGCTTCGGGACGATCCCTATGGTGCTCACGGTGATGTGGCGGGCTCCGATTCCGAGACCCAGCGGATCGTTGAGGATGGTCAGCGCCAAGTCTACCGCCTCCCAGTTGTGAAGCGGCTCACCCATCCCCATGAACACGACGTTGGTTGGCCTGCCGTACGCCTCGTCGAGAACCAGCTCCCGCACCTGCGCCGCGATCTCCCAGGCGGCAAGGTGCCGGATGAAGCCCATCCGTCCGGTGGCGCAGAAGACGCACCCGAATGCGCACCCGGCCTGGGACGAAATGCACAGCGTGCGGCGCCGACCCTCGGGGATCAGGACCGACTCGACGGCGCCGCGATCGCGGAACTCGAACAGGAACTTGACCGTGCCGTCCGCCGATACCTGCTCGGTTCTGCCGCCAGGCCGGGGCAGTGGGAAAGCGCTCTCGAGCGCGGACCGAAGGTCCTGCGGCAAGTCCGTGGCATCAGACCAGGTCGCGACGGGACGCTGCCACAGCCGCGGCAGGATCTGGCGGGCGCGATACGCGGCTTCCCCGCGCCCGGCCACCCAGTCGTCGATGATGCGGGCTGCCTCTTGGGGCGCGACGTCTAGCAGATTCACTGCAGGATCTGCGCGTCGATGCCCACGCGGAAGGTGGCGCCCAGATCATTGCTGCCGCTGCCCGCGGCGAGCCCGATCTCGTAGCGCCCGATGAGCAGCCCCACTCCCAGGCCGAAGCGAACTGCCCGCTCGATGTATCCGGCTTCGCTCGTGATGGCGAACTCGATACGCACGGCCCGGTCCATCGTGAGGCCGCCGGCCAACGTGTGGTCCCAGTACCCGGAGCCGCCGTACGTCGCGCCGTAGCGGAACACTACGCGGGTGGCCGTGCCGACGAACGGAACCGAGTCCCCAGCCACGAACTCCGCTCCGAGATAGTAGTCCGTGGTTTCCTGCCGCGTGAAATTGATGGGAAAGAAGTGGGTGGCGGCGGCGAAATTGAGCCGCTCGTGCGCGGCGACGCGGATCCCGGCGTCCAATGTGAACCCGTGCTGGTCGAGGAAATCGAACTGGGCGTCCTGGTAGGCGAGAAGCAGGCCGGCCTGCAGGAAACCGAATCGCGCTCCCACGTTGGCGCCGAACAACTGCTCGTACACTGGAATCGTGCTGCCTGCACTGGCGGGCGAGGTCGTGGTGCGCACGAGGCCCCGCACCTGCATCCGGCCGTACAGCAGCCCGAGCTGCATCCGCGGGCCCAACGAGTAGCTCGCGCCGGCGAGCAGCCCGGAGAGACCGACCACCTCCGACGTGCGAGCCATCTCCAGACCGAGGCTGAACCCGGTCGGATCGGGGCTGGGGGCGGGGTTCCAGAAGATCCCCGTGGTGCCCATTTCGAGCGCGGGAGGCTGACTCAGCGTGGTGGTGGTGACCCGCCACAGGTCGGCGGCCGGCGGTGCCTGGGCATGGAGCGGGGCCGCGAGCAGCGCGAGGGCAAGGGTGGCGGTGGCGCCGAAGGATCGCACGGGTGAAGCTTTGCGGGGTCTCGTGGGGGTGTCAAGGCGCAGCTTGCTGCCCCCACCGGGGGCCATTATGTTCAATCAACACCACGACTTGGGCAACCCGGCGGTTGCGCAGGCTGACGAATTGACGAACTCGAAAGCCATCACAGCTCTCATCGATATCCAACCCCAGGCGGGCAACTCTCCTGCCCGGCATCCCACGGCGGGCGCGGCCCGCGGCCGGGATGCAGAGGTGATCCGCCCCATTCCGTGCCACGTCGCCATCCTCTAGGCTGAGAGACGAATGACCGCCACTGCGATGCGCACGCACCGCTGCGGCGCACTCCGCGCGGACCACATCGGCGCGCGAGTACGGCTCGGCGGCTGGGTCCACCGGCGCCGCGATCTCGGGGGGTTCATCTTCCTCGACCTGCGCGACCGCGACGGGATCGTGCAGTGCACGTTCAGTCCGGACTGGACGGCGCCGGATGTGATGGAGCGCGTCGCCCAGGTGACCACTGAATCGGTGGTTCTGGTTGGTGGGGAGGTGGTGGATCGGGGTGGGGACCGCAATCCCGAGATGGCGACCGGCGATATCGAGGTTCACGCGGACCAGCTCGAGGTCGTGGGGCCGGCAAGGCTCGAGGCGCTGCCCATCCCGGTGTGGCGCACCAAGGGCGAGGATCTGCCGGGCGAGGAGCTGCGCCTGCTGCACCGGCACCTGGATCTGCGGCGGCCGGAGCTGCTGCGGAACTTCGCGCTGCGTCACCGGCTGCTGCAGTGCGCGCGAGCCACGCTCACCGAGCTCGAGTTCTACGAAGTCGAGACGCCCGTGCTCACGAAGCCCACTCCCGAGGGCGCGCGCGACTACCTGGTCCCATCGCGAGTTCACAAGGGGCAGTTCTACGCGCTGCCACAGTCACCACAGCTCTACAAGCAGCTGCTGATGATCTCGGGCTTCGACCGCTACTTCCAGCTCGCCAGGTGCTTCCGCGACGAGGACCTGCGGGCCGACCGGCAGCCGGAGTTCACGCAGATCGACATCGAGGCGTCATTCGTCTCGCCCGAGGACGTGTACCAGGTGCTGGAAACGCTGCACGTCGCGCTGTGGAACGAGGCGGGCCACTCCGTGACGGCCCCGTTCCCCAGACTGGCGTTCGCCGAAGCGATGGAGCGCTACGGCAGCGACAAGCCCGATCTGCGGTTCGGGCTCGAGCTCGGTGACCTGACCGGCCTTCTGGGTGGGCGTGGCTTCCGGGCCTTCGACCAGGCGGCGGAGGCCGGCGGGCGCGTGCGGGGACTGCGCATTCCCGGCGGGTCGGGTCTCTCGCGCAAGCAGGTGGATGCCCTCGCGGAGCTGGCAAAGGGCGCGGGCGCCGGAGGCCTTGCCACCCTGAAGCACCAGGACGGCAAGCTCACTGGACCGCTCGCCAAGCTGGAGGGAATGACCGCCGAGCTGGCCGGGCTGGAGGACGGGGCGCTGCTGCTCGCGACGGCGGGACCCGATCATGTGACGTCCAAGGCGCTGGACGCCGTGCGCCGCGGCGCGATTCGCGCTCTCGGGCTGGAGCCCAGCCGGCCACACGGGTTCTGCTGGATCGAGCAGTTCCCGCTGTTCGAGTGGGAGCCGGACGGCGAGCGCTGGCTCGTGGCGCACCACCCGTTCACCGCGCCGCATCCGGAGGACGTCGAGCTGCTGCGGGCTGGCGAGCGCAGTGGGGTGCGGGCGCTCCATTACGACCTGGTTTACAACGGCACCGAGCTGGGCAGCGGGTCCATTCGAATCACCGATCCGGAGATACAGTTGTTGGTGTTCGAAATGCTGGGCATCTCGCCGGAAGAAGCCGATCATCGCTTTGGCTTCCTGCTGCGGGCGCTTCAGGCTGGAGCGCCTCCGCACGGCGGGTTCGCGGTCGGTTTCGACCGCGTGGTGATGCTCCTCGCCGGCGCGGAGAGCCTGCGCGAGGTCATCGCGTTCCCCAAGACGACCGCCGCGCGGGCGCTGTTCGAGGATGCGCCCACCGTTCTGGATCAGGCTGAGCTGAGCGATCTCGCGCTCAGGGTGGACAACGCATGAGCAAGCAGGTCACGCACAGGATATCCACCGAGGGAGCCGATCCGTTGTCGCTCTCCGGCGTGAATGACAGCAACTTGCTGGAGCTGGAGCAGGCCATGGGTGTCCGCGTGACGATGCGGGGTGAGCAGTTCAGCGTGGCGGGCGAACTCGAGGCCGTGGAGCAGGCGACGCGCGTTGCGAACGCGATGGTGGACCTGGCGCGCATGGGCGAGGTGGTGAGTCCCGAGGACGTGCGTCGGCTGGTGGCCGACGGGGGCAGCGACGCGCAAATGGCCAACGGCGACTACAAGATCCTGCTGCCCGGCGCGCGCCGCGTGGTTCAGCCCAAGTCGCAGGGCCAGCGCGAGTACGTGGCCGCGATGCGGGAAAACGAGATAGTGGTGAGCATAGGTCCGGCGGGCACGGGCAAGACGTACCTGGCCGTAGCAATGGGAGTGGAGGCCCTCACCCGCAAGCGGGTGCGCCGCCTGGTCCTGGCGCGGCCGGCGGTCGAGGCCGGCGAGCGGCTTGGGTTCCTCCCGGGCGACCTGCAGGCCAAGGTGGACCCGTACCTCAGGCCGCTGTACGACGCTCTCGAAGACATGATGCCGGAGGACCGGATGCAGCGGGCGCTGGAGACACGAACGATCGAGATCGCGCCGCTCGGGTACATGCGGGGTCGCACGCTGCAGGACGCGTTCGTGATCCTGGACGAAGCCCAGAACGTCAGCAACATGCAGATGAAGATGTTCCTCACCCGGTTGGGCCTGAACTCGCGCGCGGTGGTCGCGGGAGACAAGACGCAAGTGGACCTTCCCAACCGCGAGGAGTCCGGGCTGCTGCAGGTGGAGCGCATACTGCCGGGCATCGAGGGCGTGGCGTTCTGCTACCTGGAGGAAGACGACGTGGTGCGACACCGGTTGGTTCGGGAGATCATCCGCGCCTACAGCGAGGACGAGAACGCATGAGCCGGCGATCTCGACACTCGTTGAACCTGGAGCTGCCACCGAGTCGCATCCCCGGTGCGGTGGCGTTTCACGCCGCGCGATGGGGTCTGCTGCTCGGGCTGGCCATCCTCACCTACGTGCTGTTTCCCGTCGCTGCGGGCTTCGAGGGCCAGGTGCCGGACGTGGGCGACGTCTCGCAGCCGGAGGTCATCGCCCCGTTCGCGTTCGAGGTCCCGAAGTCGGCCGCGGAGGTGGAGCGGGAGGCGCTGCAGTACGAGGCTACCGCGCGGCCCATCTACGAGTACCGGGGTGACGTGCTCGACAGCGTGCTCGCCGCGACGGATTCGATGTTCGCGGCGCTCGATGCCGTGGCGGATCCCGACAGCTTCGTGGCCGTCGCCCAGGCGGCCGGTGTGGCGCTCACGACGGAAGAGGCGTTGTACCTCCAGGAAGGCGCTCGGCTGGCGCAGTTCCGCCGGGCGCTGCGCACCCTGTTCCGGCGGCAGCTGCCGCGCGGTGTAGCCGGATTAGGAACGCTGGAGGAGGAAGTCACGCCCGAGCTAGTGGTGCGGCGCGGCGACCGGGAGACGGTGGCGCAGCGTGACACCCTGATGACGTGGGAGCGCTTCATGGAGTCTCGCGAGGCGCTCCAGCCGGACGGGGACCCGACGCTCTCGAATCAGGTATTCGTCAAGCTCATCCACGGGTTGGCCAGACCCACGCTCGTCGCCAACACTGCGGAGTACCAACAGCGCCGGCGGGCACTGCGAGAGAGCGTCATTCTGGTGAAGGACCAGGTGCGCGCGAACGAGCGCATCATCCATGCCAACGAGGTGGTCACCCAGCAGTCGCAAGACCGCCTCGCGGCGCTCAGGGCGGTGCAGTTACAGCTCGGCGCCGGCGGGAGGAGCCTGTCCGGCAGCCTCGGGCAGATCCTCGCCAATGCGCTGGTTATCGGCGTGTTCTGGCTGCTGATCATGCTGTACCGCCCGGACACGTACAGGGCCATACGGCTCATGCTGGTGCTGGCGCTGCTGTTTGCCGTTGTGATCGTGGGCGCATCGGTGAACCTCAGGTTCATATCGGACGCCCCGGAGCTGATCCCGATTCCGTTCGCCGCCATGTTGATCACGGTGATCTTCCGCGGACGGGTGGCGATGGTGGCAGCGATCGTGCTGGCCGTGCTCATCGCCTCGCAGGCCGTTTACAACAACGTGGATGCGCTGCTTTTCGCGCTCGTGGGTGGTGTCGCCGCGGCGGTGTCGGTTCGCTCCATCCGGCGGCGCAACCAGTTCCTGACGGCGACGGTCGCCGTAGCTGGCGCGTATCTGCTGGCGGGGGTCGCGGTGGGGCTGCGGGCGGACTGGTCGTGGATCGACCTGGGACTCACCGGACTGTTCGGTGGCCTCAACGCGTTCGCGTCTGCCGCGCTCGCCTCGACACTGCTCCCGGTCGTGGAGTCGGTCACGGGGGTCACGACCAACCTGACGCTGCTCGAGCTGTCCGACCCGAACCGACCTCTCCTCAGGCGACTGGCCACGGAAACGCCGGGTACGTACGCCCACAGCATCGCTATGGCAAACCTGAGCGAGGCCGCATGCAACGCGATCGGCGCAAACGGCCTTCTGGCGCGCGTGGGTTGCTACTACCACGACGTGGGAAAGCTCAAGAAGCCGCAGTACTTCGTCGAGAACCAGAGCTCGGGAGCGAACCCGCACGACAAGCTCAAGCCGGAAGTGTCCGCGGGCATAATCAGGAACCACGTGCGAGACGGCATCGCGCTGGCCGAAGGGGCCAAGCTGCCTCCGGTGGTGAAGTCGTTCATACCGGAGCATCACGGCTCGATGGACATCACGTACTTCCTGGGGCGGGCGCGCGACCGTGAGCCCGACGCCGAGATCGATCCGGCGGACTACCGCTACCCGGGCCCGAAACCGCACTCGATCGAGACGGCCGTCGCGATGCTGGCCGACGGCGTAGAGGCAGCGGTGAGGGTGCTGGACGATCCGTCGCCCGAGAAGCTGAGCGACGCGATCGACTTCATCATCCGCCAGCGGATCGACGCGGGTCAACTCGATGAAGCACCCCTCACCCTCGAGCAGCTGGCGCAGACCCGCGATGAGTTCGTGCGCGTGCTCGGGGGCGCCCACCACAACCGCATCGACTACCCGGCGGCCAGTGGCGGCATCGGCGCGGACTGGGAAGCGTCGTCCACCCAGGCGTGATCTCCGGGTGGCGGACACCGGAGCAGCCGGCACCCCGGCGGCTGTGACGGTACGCCAGTGGGGGAATGCCGTGCTGGACGGTGAGGGCGTCCGAGCGGCGGCGATCAGCATCACATTTCTCTCGGGTCCCCGTATGCGCGGCCTCAACCGGAGGGCGCTGGGCCGCGACAGGGCGACCGACGTGATCGCGTTCCCTCTGCAGCATCTGGGAACTGTGGCGGGCGACATCTACGTCTGTCCCAGCGTGGCACGCCGGTCCGCTCTGGCCGCCGGCGTCTCTGAGCGCGAGGAGGTCCTGCGGCTGGTGGTCCACGGCATTCTTCACGTGCTCGGCCGCGAGCACCCGGAGGGGAAGGGCAGGACCGGCTCGACAATGTGGCGTTTGCAGGAGCGATACGTGCGTGAGATCTCGAGCGGGAGCGGTGGATGAGTGCGGCGGCGGCGACCTACGCGGCGCTGCTCGTTGCGCTGATGGCCGCTCTGTGGGCCGGGCTCCTGGTGCTGGCGGAGGAGGCACCGACCCTGGTGCGCGCTCTGGGCGACCCGCCCAGCGCTCCGGGGCAGGCCGTGCCCCTGTATCGAGCGATCGAGGTGAGCCGGCTGGCCCTGCTGATGGTGGCGGGCGTATCAGCATCCTACGGCGTGGTGTGGTGGCTGCGGCCCCCTCTGCAGGCGGCGCTGACGGTGGCCGTCACCGGTGCGCTGTTGTACGTGCTCGCCGACGCCCTGCCGCGCGGTGCGGGTGTGTTGCTGCCGCAGCTCGCCGCCGCCGCGGCCCCCGTAGCGCGCCGTAGCCTGGCGCCGTTCAAACCCCTGCTCGGGCTCGTGGCGGCGCTGGAACGCGGGCTGGCGCTCCTGTTCCCCCCCCAGGTGCCGCGCGACGAGCCGCTCGGGTCGGACGAGCGCGACATGCTCGCCGGCGTCGTCTCTCTGCGGGACGCGGACGTCGCTGAGGTCATGACGCCGAGGCTGGACGTGGTGGCGGTAGAAGCCGAGGCCGAGTGGGGAGAGATGGTGGAGCTGCTCAGACGCAGCGAGCATGCGCGGCTGCCGGTCTATCGGGAGGACCTCGACGACATCGTAGGGGTGCTCTATGCGAAGGATCTCACCCCGGCGGTGGCCGGCGTGGAGCCGCGACCGGAGCGGTGGCAGGACCTGGTTCGCCCTGCGGCGTTCGTGCCCGAGTCCAAGTCGCTGGTCGCGCAGCTGAGGGACTTCCAGCGCGGTCCCACGCACATGGCGATCGTGGTCGATGAATTCGGTGGCACGTCGGGTCTCCTCACGCTCGAGGACGTCCTGGAGGAAGTGGTTGGCGAGATCCACGGCGAGTACGACCGAGAGGAAGAACCTCCCGTCAGATCGGAAGGCGACGACCGCTTCTGGGTGGACGGCTCGGTGTCACTCGACACCCTCTCCGACGCGCTGCACACCGACATCGACCATGAGGAAGTCACCACGGTCGGAGGATTGATCTACTCCGA
>Ga0255054_10000076_pt1 | contig 47568 bp, 54 predicted proteins | sample JV7_2_23_MG_FD_188634 | JGI IMG/M metagenome (GOLD analysis project Ga0255054, IMG submission 188634) | Seawater microbial communities from Jervis Inlet, British Columbia, Canada - JV7_2_23 | ecosystem: Environmental > Aquatic > Marine > Inlet | place: Canada: British Columbia | collected... | reverse complement strand
CCCGTCTCCCAAAGGGGCACCGGGCACCCATGTGAAGAGGACACACGGTCTCTCCTTTCCGAGATCGGAGTCGAACTCGTCGACTACGAGGCCGCCTCCGGCGGTGCGAATCGGGGTCACCACGTCGATTGATGTCTCGGCGTTGAGGGCGTCGAGCCATGCGACCTCAAAGTCGATGTTGGACCGGGTATTGGCGTGCGGATTGCCCACCCGGAGAACTAGTTGCTGCCCACTTTCGGTGACCACGCGATACATCACGTTGGAGTGGGTAGCCAGATGCTCGACTTCGCGAGTGAGAAACGGATACCTCTTCAGGGCGCGATTTGCCAGCGGCAACAGGTGGGAGGCCTCTTTGGCTATTCGTGATGCATCCATGACAAAAGGTGGGCATTCGAGTGCCCACCTTTTGATTCTGGTCGGTCTGGCCCGGGTTACAGGGGTTCTACAGACCCAATTACCTCGTCGCCACGCCGACGGTGGTACCTATCCCACAGGGCCAGCATCGACGGAAGCACGAAGACCGCCGCCACCAGGGCCAAACCAATGGCATAGACGACGAGTTGGCCCATCTGACGGAACGGAAGGAGGCTCGAGGTCATCAGCACACCGAATCCCGCCATGGTGGTGAAAGCGGAACCGGCGAGGGCTCCCCCGGTGTGCTTCATCGTGGAGCGCATCGCAACGTCCCCATTTGGGTATTTCCGGCGGTCGTCTGTGAAACGACGGGCGATATGGATAGTGAATGGCACGCCGATGCCGATGGCAAGAGCAGACAATGTGGCCGTAACCGGATTGAAGGCTATGCCCGAGATGAACATCAATCCGTAGGTCCAGAGCACAACCAGCGCCACCGGCGCAATGGTGATCACACCAAGGAACCAGCGGCGATCCTCGATCACGAAGTTGATGATCAGCACCAGGCCGGCAACAGCGATTGTGATGAACAACGACCGGCTTTGAGACTCTGTCAAAGCCGTCACCACCACGTCACTGATGATGTTGTTGGAGGTGTCAACCGCAGAAGCGCCAAGCTCGTTGACCGGGAGAAACGCCTGGTCAAGCCGGTCGCGCAGATCCTCCACCTGACTGCCGGCCGTTGTGGTGATGTCCCAGAGAAGGGCATCGAGGGTATCTCCCTCGAAGTAGATCACTCTGCTGGCCTGATCCGGCGCCAGGTCGAGCAAGACCCGGTAGAGCGGTGTGACGTCCGCATCAGGAGATACCGTCATGTCCTGACCCATTCCGACCTGTTGTGCCGCCGCCAAGAGTTCAGGCGGGGACGATTCCGGCCCACCTTGCAGCATCTGACCCAGCAACGCGATCGGAGAAGCGGCGTTGGGGAAGTCACCTTGTGGTGTCTCGATGGTCGAAACATCAGCGATGGTCACCAGATCCTGGTTGGCCGCCACCAGGGCGTTATGCACCTCGCCGTCGATCAGCTTCTCGTCGGTGGCTTCAACCAGCACCTGGGTCTGCTCGCCAAATCCTCCACCGAAGTCCGACTCGAGAATCTCGATGGTCTCCACATAAGGGGAGTCATCGGGCAAGAAATCGGTGAAGGAGAACGCCGTGTCGAGCTGGGTAAAGCCGTAGTAACCGGCACCCCCCAACATGAGGGCAACGATGATGGTGGGCACGGCGGCATGCTCGGCCAGCCATGAAAGTTTCTCCATGATCCTCGGCAACAAACGCTCCCCATGACCTTGAAGTGAGCTCACCGGAAGGGTGCCCCTTCGCTCCGAGCCCCTGTCGGCAAGCATCCTCACCGCGGGCACAAACGTGAGCATCAGCAAGAAAGCGACCACGATTCCGACCGCGGCAAGGATCCCGAAGTCTTTGAGAGCAGGCACCGGGTTGAACACATTGGTGAGGAAACCGATGACGGTCGTGACCGTGGCCAGCGCCAGGGCGATACCTACCGTCTTGACCGCTCCGGTCATTGCCCCGTCGACCGACTTTCCTGACCCGATCTCCTCGCGATATCGGGAGGTGAGATGGATTGCGTAGTCAACGCCAAGACCAATCAGCAGGATGGGAACGATCTGGGTCAGCGAAGAGAAGGCCTCGATTACATCGGCCTGCTCGAGCAGGTATCCGATTCCCTGCATCCAGAAGATGGCCATCACGATGGTGAGCAGTGTCAGCAGCATGTCGGTGACAGTTCGGCGGATCGATGCCAAACGGCTGCCTTCCTTGCCCGGTTTCAGCCAGTAGACGAACAGGAGGATCACCATGATCACCATGAACGCCAGACCGAATAGCTGGCCGATCTCCTCCTGGAAGTCGTCGGTGCCGGAGAAGAGCAGGAGGAACGAGAACGGTCTGACTTCGAGCTCGGTTTCGATCTCAGCGAGGTCCTCGGCCATCGAAGCCTCGGCTGCCGCCTGGGCGTTGAAAGACTCGTCGGCATCGGCCCCGTCGAACGCGGTGACAAACGCAAGGACCATGCCCGAAGCGGCCGACACAGTCTGGGGGTCGAAGTCCTCAGACACGAGACGGGTCAGGAATGAAATCTGTTCAGGTGGTGAGTTGGCGGGATCGAGGGACGCCATGTAGAAGGTCTTGACCATCTCGTCGGTCATGGCATCGAGTGGGATCTCCTGAGCAGCCATCGCCTGCTCCACTCCGGAGAGGTAGTGAAGGACACCCGGTCGATCCTCACGGTCGGCGACATCGGGACCTACTTCTGATTCGCGGATGGTCGTCACGGTGTCGATCGCCGTCTGGAGACCTTCGACGGTGATCACGTCCCCGCCTTCATCTCTAATGATCACCTGAATGCTCGATTCCGAGGCATCGGAACCGAACTTCTCGCTGATGCGCTCACTTGCCGCTATCTCCGGCCCTTCGGGAGCAAACCCCTCGTTACCGGTGGCAATCTCGATTTGGGAGGTGAAATAGAAGAAGACACCGGTGAGGGTCAGTGCCAGGGCGATTACGACCCAGGGAAGGCGACGCGCGAACGCGGCAAGCAAAGAAACGATGGTTTTCAAGACTGACTCCTGGCTGTGAGGCTGCTCAGATGGCTATTCGGGGCGAATGGTCGTACTCAACACGTCTAAAGCAAAATCAGTCGGTCGTTGATTCCAGCACCTCATCCAATACGGCCACGAACTTGCGGTTCTCGTCTGGGGTACCCAACGTCACCCGGACCCAACCCTCGGACATGGGTCTGATGATCACTCCGCGCTTGGTGAACTCCTCGACGCCACGGCGAGAGTCGTCCCCCAGCCTGAAGAAGATGAAGTTGGTTTGACTCTTTGCATAGGGCAATCCTCGTTCCGCCATCACACCCATCAGGTGATGGCGGGCCGCCGAGTTGGCCTCCGCCCGACGACGAACCTCTGCGGGCTGGCCCAACGAGGCCAGAGCGGCAACCTGGCCGACCTGATTGACGGTCAAGGGCTGTTGGGCCTTGCGCAACTCGACCAGCGTCGATGACTGCCCCACTGCATAGCCGATGCGTTGAGCAGCCAGACCGTAGATCTTGGAGAAGGTGCGCAAGACAAGAACGTTTGCTCGGGTGACGGCCGTGGGGATGGCTGTGCGGTGCCGGTCGTCGTCGACAAACTCGTGATATGCCTCATCCACAACCACCAGGATCGACTCGGGCATCGCATCGATAAAGGCCTCGATGTCGTCACTCGGCGTGATCGTGCCGGTCGGGTTGTTTGGGTTGCAGATGAGCACCAGGGTGGTTTCATCGTTGATAGCCGCGGCCATCGCCTCGAGATCGAGCGAGAAAGTGTCATCCAGGGGCACCTCCACGTACCCGGTTCCCGACCAGATGGCGGCAAACCGATACATGATGAAGCTAGGCCAGCCGTACACGGAGTTCGTGCCGGGACCGCCGACGGCGTTGGTGATTTCTGCCAGCAGGGCAACACTTCCGTTGCCAAAGAGAAGGTTCTCGGGTTCTATGGAGAGTTCATCAGCGAGGGCGTGGCTCAGATCCCACAGGTCGTTGTCCGGGTATCTGTTTGCAGAGATCAGCGTCTTGCTCGCTGCCTCGATCACCCCTGGGAACGGCCCCTCCGGACTCTCGTTGGCGGCGAGTTTGATAATCGAATCAGGGTCGAGACCGTGCTCGCGGACCACGTCCTCGATGGGGCGGCCCACTTCATAGGGGCTGAGGGATGAGATGTCTTCGCGGTACCGGGGCATCCGGCGAAGTTAGCCGACTCCACCGCCAGGACAAGCCCGCGCGACTTGTGGCACACTCGGTGCATGGGTCGATTCGAGACACTGCGAATCATTGACGAACAGGGCCACCTGGTTGGGGAGGATCCCGGTCTCGACCCCGACCTCTATCAGCAGATGTACCGCAACATGGTTCTTGCCCGCGAGTTGGATCGCCGCATGCTGGTGTTACAACGTCAGGGACGCATCGGCACCTATGCGATGTTGGAGGGTCAGGAGGCGGTCCAGATCGGCTCGGCCCTGGCCATGGAGCCAAACGACTTCGTCTTTCCCTCTTACAGAGAACACGGTGTTCTGACAACGAGGGGCTTCCCGCTGGAGGTCCTTCTCGCGTACTGGAGGGGTTTGCCCAACTCCGACTGGGACATGGAGAAGTACCGGACGGGGATCATCACCGTGCCTATCGCCAGTCAGCTCCCCCACGCCGTTGGGTACTCCTATATGTGCAAACTTCGTGGCGACAGCACCGTCACCACGGTCTACTTCGGTGACGGCGCCACGTCGGAGACCGACTTTCACTCCGGCATGAACTTCGCCGGCGTGTGGAAGACGCCAACAGTGTTCATCTGCTCCAACAACCTCTACGCCATCTCCGTCCCTTACGAGAAACAGACCGCATCGGAGACAATTGCGCAAAAGGCGACCGCCTACGGCTTCGAAGGGCTCCGGGTAGACGGGATGGACCCCATTGCGGTGTATCTCGCAACCAGCCTTGCGGTGAGGCGGGCAAGACAGGGGAAGGGCCCAACCCTGATCGAAGCGATGACATACAGGTATGGGGGCCACGCCACCGCCGACGACGACTCTCTGTATAGATCTGCCGAAGAAGTCGAGGAGTGGAAGGCCAAGGACGCCATCGAGCGGCTTCGCCGCTTTCTCGAAAGCCGTGGCGAATGGGATGAGCGCTCCGGGGAGAAGGTGGCGATGGAGATCAAGGATTCGGTTGATTCCGCCATCACTGCCATCGAAGCCGAGCCCTTTCCCGATCGTGACGACGCGGTGCGTCACGGGTTCGCCCGAATCCCGGAACACACCGTCGAGCAGCTCAACGCCATGCAACGTGCACACGGCGAACCAGAAACCAGATTCAGCGAAGACGAGAGCTGGCGGGTTGGCCGCAACACGCTCCCCGCCGGACCGACCAAATCGTGGACAATGGCACAGGCCATCAATTCGACCCTTCACCAGGCAATGGAGAGTGACCAGCGGGTGATCATTCTGGGGGAGGATGTCGGTCTGACCGGCGGTGTGTTCCGGGTCACCGAAGGACTGCAGGACAAGTTCGGAGAGGACCGCGTCATCGACACCCCCCTCAACGAGTCCGGCATCGTCGGAAGCGCCGTCGGAATGGCCATAGCCGGCGCCCGCCCGGTGGCCGAGATCCAGTTCGAGGGATTCGTCTATCCAGCCTTCGACCAGATAGTCAGCCATTTGGGAAGATTCCGGTTCCGAACACGTGGCCACACCCCCATGCCAGTGGTCGTCAGATTCCCCAACGGGGCAGGCATCGGCGCCCACGAACACCACTGTGACTCACCGGAAGCCTATTTTGTTCACGCACCGGGCCTCGTGGTGGTATGCCCATCCACCCCTATCGACGCCAAGGGCCTGCTGGCCGCTGCCCTGGAGAGCGACGACCCGGTGATCTTTCTCGAGCCAAAGGTTCTCTACCGTGCCGGCCGGGAAGATGTGCCGACCGAGCACTACACCCTCCCTATCGGCCGGGCGCGAACGAGAAGGGAAGGAACCGACCTGACACTTGTCACCTACGGCGGGATGGTTCCGGTGGCTTTGGAGGCCGCAGGCAGGTCAGACGCCTCGATAGAGGTGATCGATCTTCGCACGCTCTTCCCATGGGACCGGGAGACTGTCCTCGAGTCAGTCGTCAAGACCGGACGTCTGCTCCTCGTTCAGGAACCTCAGGGGTCGGCCGGGATCGCCGCCGAGGTGGCGGCCGTCGTTGCCGAAGAGGCCATGTACGAGCTCAAAGCACCCGTGGTCCGGGTCACCGGTTTCGACCTGCCCTGGCCCCAATTCGCCATTGAGAGCCACGTCCTGATCGATGCTGACAGAGTCGGCCTGGGGATCGACGAGGTCCTCGCCGGTTGAGCGGCTCATCCGCGGTTGCGGTGTTTGGCTCGTCACAAACCGATCCCGGTACCCGAATGTGGGCCGAAGCGGAGCGAGTGGGCACACGTCTCGCCGGAGCCGGCTTCGCCGTGATCACGGGCGGTTACGGCGGGACCATGGAGGCCGTCTCCAAAGGCGCCGCCGATGCAAGTGGCCATGTGATCGGTGTGACCGCGCCGCAATTGTTCCCTGGCAGACACGGATCAAACCCATACGTAGCCGAACTGATCGAAGCCGAGGGACTCGCTGGGCGGATCGGAGTCATGATGGAGAGGGCAGCGGGAGCCATCGCCCTGCCCGGCTCAATCGGAACCGCAACCGAACTACTGATCGCCTGGAACGTCAATCACATCGTGCGCCGTAACGGCGGTCGCCACCTTCCCACCGTGGCGGTGGGAGGAGAGTGGCACAAGGTGGCCGAGACCCTGGTGACAGAAGTAGGCGCTTTCCCCGGAGACGTCCACCTTGTCGGCACACCTGACAAGGGGGTGGATTGGATACTGGACCAACTAATAATCCGCTAGATCCACCTTTCGCGATCTAGCCTTCTGGTCGGAGTGAGCCACGTACACCCCGATATCAGGACCCAGAAGCATCGCAGGTCCGATTGTCGCAAGGGCCATCACGAATATGGCGAGCCCCAGCACGTCGGTGCTGGGATCCTCCGACGTGTCTGCGGAACCTGCTCTGACGTGACCATTGACCTGACCGGGGCCGGTGAGTTGACCACGCCCCTGGTCAGTTCCCAGTCGAACATCATCTCGTTGACCGCCAGACACTCGAAATCCACCTGAAGCCCTAACCTGACCATCGTGACTCGAGTTGTCCGAGCCGCCGGGGGCCTCGTCATACGTAAGACCCCCAAAGGAAACCTCAAGGTCCTGATCGCTCATCGGGGTTCCTACGACGACTGGTCGCTGCCCAAGGGCAAGGCCGACGAGGGGGAGACACCCGAGGAGACCGCCGTCCGCGAAGTCCTCGAGGAAACGGGTTACCACTGCCGGATTGTTGCACCGCTTGGAACGACCCGGCATCGCATGAACCGTGGTGTCAAGGAGGTCGCCTGGTATGTGATGCGTCCTTTGCCGGACAGCCCGGGTTTCAAGAAGAACAAGGAAATAGACGCCATCCGGTGGGTCAGTCGAAAAACGGCAAACAAGACACTCGATTACCAGAACGACCGCAGACTCATCAACGAGTCCGACCTGAAGAAGCTTGCTCAGACAGGAACGCTCTACCTGATTCGACACGCTGCGGCAGGGGACCGTGCCAAGTGGACCGGCGACGACCTCGAGCGTCCTCTGACCAAAAAGGGTCGGCGTCAGGCCGACGCCATTGCAAAGTCGCTGAAGAAGGCGGGTATTGAGCGGATTGTCTCCAGCCCGTCCTTGCGATGCATCCAGACGGTGAAGCCCCTGGCCAAGGCAATCGGCGCCAAGGTGGAGATCAGTGAGGCACTCGCCGAGGGACCGGATATCGACGCGGCCTATGACCTCGTCGACTCCCTGGTGGGAAACAATGCTGTCCTGAGCTCACACGGAGACGTCATCCCGGCAACGATCCACCGGTTGATGTGGGCGGGACTGACCCTCGATTCGAGGTTCTACTGCTCGAAAGGCTCCATCTGGAAGATAGCGGTGGACAAGGCCAGGTTCACCACAGGTCACTACCTCCCACCGCCCAAGGTCTAGGAGTGCATACGCTCGGACTCGACTACAGGCTCTTGGTTCCCGCCGACCAGTCGGCGTACAGGTCTGCGTACACACCGTGCTCACCGATGAGCTCGCGGTGGTGGCCACGCTGGACCAAGCGTCCCTTATCGAATACCAGTACCTCGTCGGCACCTTCCGCAGTCGAAAGTCGGTGGGCAATCGTCACCGAGGTCCGACCCTCGGTCAGCTTGTCGATCGCATGTCGCAGGGCGACATCGAGAGCTGGGTCAACCGCAGACGTGGCTTCATCAAGCACTAAAAGGTCAGGCGACCCGATCCAGGAGCGCACCAGGGCCACCAGTTGACGCTCGCCTGCCGACAAGTTGCCACCCCTTTCACCGACACGCGTCTCGAGCCCTGCCACAAGACCTTGGACCCACTCCCCCAACCCCAATTCGTGAAAGGCGGTCCAAATCTCTGCGTCATCTGCTCGAGGGCGTCCGTATCGAACATTGTTGGCCACGGTGTCATCAAAAAGGAAACCCTCTTGAGGCACGAAGGCCACCCTGGACCGAAGATCTGCCAACCGGATGCGTGATATCGAAAGCCCACCGACGTGAATCTCGCCACCGACAGGGTCGAGCAGACGGACCAACAGCTTGGCAAACGTGGTCTTGCCAGAGCCCGTTTCGCCAACAACGGCCACCCGCGCGCCCATGGCGATGTCCACCGAAACGGCCGTCAAGACTTCTTCGCCTTCCGGGTACGAATAGCGCACGTCCCTGAAACTGGCGCTCAGACCGCCGGGACGCAGATCCCCGGGATTGGTTGGCTCGTCGATCTCCACGTCCCCGTCGAGAACCTCCAGCACACGTCGAAGGCCGGAAGCCGCCGACTGGGCGAACTCGAGCGTCTCGACCAGCACTTGCAATGGTTCAATCAGCAAATTGGCGAGAAACAGGAAGGCAATCAGGGTTCCCGCCGACATGTCCTGATTTATTCCGATCAACAAGCCGGCGACTACCAATGTGGCGGTGAGAAGCCCAGAGAAGATCTCGGCGGTCGAGTAGAGGGTGTTTCCGAAACGATATGTACGGAACTCGCTGCGGAAGCGCCGCTCCAGGGCATCGGCAACCTTGTCTCTTGTCGACTCCTCCGTCCCATAGGCGCGAACGATGGGAATAGCCGCAATCGACTCCGACAGAATCCCCAGCGAGGCCCCGACATCCTTGCGGACCTCGTCGTATCTCGTCGCCAGCATTCGCTGGAACCAACGCATCATCCAGAGGTAGATCGCCACGCCGCCAAGAGCGATCAGAGCGAGTCGCCACTCATAAAACATCATGACGCCGGTTGCCAGCACCACCTGGCTCGACGCGACGATCAGACCGACACCGCCCCACTCCATGAACTCCTGAAGTGTCGAAATGTCGGAGGTGACTCTGGAGACGAGATTGCCTCTGCGTTCGGCCTGCACATGCAGCACCGACTGATGCATGAGATGGTCGAAGGTCTTGGTCCGCAAGTCGGAGAGACCCGATGACGAGGTCCGCACCAGTCTCAACAAGGAGATCCGCCCGACGAAGACGCCGACGATGAGGGCGACCAGAGCCACCCCGGCCATTGCGACCACATTGGCCATGTCGATGCCATCGGGGCCAAGAATCTCCTTGTCGATTATTTGTTGGATCACGATCGGAGTGACGACGGTTATCGCTTGCCCTGACATCGCGAGAAACAGGGTCAACCGGAGCCCATGTTGAAAGACCGGTGCCTCCTGGAGGGCCCTACGGATGAGGGCCAGGGTCGTGTAGTCAGTGCTCAAGAGGCTTCCCGCTGAAGTCGAAGGGCTTCTTCCTCATAAGCCTGTACCAGACGGGTATAACCCGGCACCCTCTTCAGCAACTCCTCGTGGGTGCCGTGTCCGAGAATGCGCTTGTTGTCGACATAGACGACCTCATCTGCCAGACGTATCGAGGACGGTCGATAGGCGACCACGACGACGGTCGATGGCAGGGCGGCGCTCTTGAGCGCCTTGAGGATCTCAGCCTCGACCGACGGATCCACGGCAGAGGTGGCGTCATCAAGGATCAACAACCGGGGTTTGCGGATCAGGGCACGGGCAAGCGCCAGACGCTGCCGCTGACCACCGGACAGTGTGGTTCCTCGCTCTCCGAGCTCGGTGTCGAGGCCATTGGGCAATTCGGATATGAATGAGTCGGCTTTTGCCAGACTGACGGCGGTGTCCACATCCTCTTCGGTGTATTCCTCCCCGAGGGTGATATTGCCGACGACGGTGGAGTCAAACAGAAACGCATCCTGAGCAACGTAGGACACCTCCTTGGGAAGCTCCGACGAGGCAAAATCACGAAGGTCTCTGCCCTCGAGATGGATTGCCCCCGAGTCCGGATCCCACAACCGGGCGAGCAACAACCCAAGTGTCGACTTCCCGGATGCGGTCGGTCCAACGACAGCAAGGGTGGTTCCGGCCCGGAGATCGAGATCGAGGCCGTCGAGAACCGGCTCAGCATCGTATTTGAAGCCAACTGCCGAACCCACGACCGGTGCTGCCTCAACGACGTTGCTTGCGATTCTCTCGCCGTATTCGACGAACTCATCCGCATCGAAGACGTCCTGCACCCTCTTCCATCCGGCGAGGCTGCCGGCAAGATCCCAGAGGACATACCCGATGAGCTGTATCGGGAACGAGAGCAGAACGAGCAGATAGGCGATTGTCACCAGATCACCCGGTGTCATCGCCCCAGCCGAGATACGGGTGGCCCCGCCCACCAGGAGAAACACGATCAGCATCTGAGGCAGGGCACGGACGATCACCTGATACTTGGTCCAGGTGGAGTTGACTTCGATGATCCTGTCCCTCAACACGTCACTGACAGCGCCAAACCGGTCTGAGACATAAGACTCCCGTCCCAACGACTTCACGGTGAGGGCTCCATCGAACGCCTCATGCGCCACCGAGGACACCTTGCCACGCATGACCTGAACCTCTTCCCACATCCCATACGTGATCCAACTGCCTCGAACGTCGATGGCGATGACAATGAACAGGCCGCCTACGGCCCCGACAGCGAGCCAGGGGTCGATCAAAGCAATCATGGTGATTGTTCCGACCAGGAGAAGCGATACCCCGGTGGCGTAGGGAAGCGGACCCAAGACCCCAGTTCCCTGCTGTACGTCGGAGTCCGCAACTGCGAGAAGATCTCCGATCGACTGCCGACTGAACCAAGACATTTTCAGCGACAACTGTTGTTCGAGAAGATCGTTCCGCACGTCACGCCGGACCGCCGAAGAGAGCCAACCGGCAGAAGTGCGTCGAACCACGATCCCGACGGCTTTGAGAAAGGCGACGAGGACGATGGCTCCTGCGGCAACGGCAAGCAGGTCAGGATCGTTGCCCTCATCAAGGATCGGGATGATCACCTCGTCGGTAATCCATCCGATCACCAGGGACGAAGCAATGATGGCACCGGCGAACAAGGCCGCCCCGAGGACGGCGATGACGAAGGCTCCCGGGTGCATCTTGACGAACCGCCAGATCAAACGGCTTCCGTCACGCAGCACAGTCCATGGTGACAAAGGTTTTTCAGACATGGCCGAACCCAACGTACAACTTCAAGCTTGCTTTGTGTCAAGGCTCGATCTCTCGACAGACCCGACTGCCATCAAGGGTAGAACGCCACTTCGGCTCCAGAGCCTGAATTAATCGGCGTCTTGGTCAGACGGTATCCACCAAGCCCCTGAGAAGGTCGCGAACCGAAACGACACCCTGCAGTGTCCCATCGTCGTCAACCACCGGAAGATGCCGATAACCGGACTCGGCGATCCAGGCGGCAGCGTCCCACACATCGAGATCGGCATCGAAGGTATCGGGATCGCTGCTCATCACATCGGCCACGGAGGTGGTGCCCAGGTCGACATTTGACGCGACTGCCCGACGCAGGTCGCTCTCGGTGACAAGACCCATGAGTCGGAGTCCCTCAACAACTGCGGCTGCTTCCAGATCGGACCGTTCCATCGCGGCGGCGACCTCTATCAGAGAGGTCTCGGGCCCACAGACGAACGGAGCGTCACCCAGCAATTCTCTCAAGTTCATCGATGCCACCGTATCCATTCCCCTGAGGTGGCGCCAAAGCTGGAATGGGCCCACCTTCCGGTGGGTCGTTCCATTTCCCGAGTTAGTTGGTTCTAGACCAGATCGGCTTCCCGGATGCCGAATGAGGGATGACGAAGTCTGCAGAGTGCAAGCTTCTCGAGTTGTCTGATCCGCTCCCTGGTGAGGTTGAACTCGTCGCCGATCTCCTCGAGGGTGCGTGGCACGCCGTCGTAGAAGCCATAACGGAGAGCCAGGATGCGACCCTCTCGATCTGGAAGACGTTCGATCGACACACGCAGGGAGTTGGCGACATCCATCTCCTCGGTCATCTGGACCGGGTCGGCAGCGTCCTCGTCCTCGATGAAGTCTCCGAGTTGGGCGCCGTCCTCACCGATCGGCTGCTCCAGTGACACGGTGTCGGCAACGCTGAGCGCCAACTCGACCTTGTCGGTGGTTACGCCGGCCTCTTCTGCAATCTCGTCCGGGCGGGGGTCGCGGCCCAGTTCGGCCTTGAGTGAGGCCTGGGCGGCACGCACAGCGGCGAGAGTGTCATGAAGATGAACCGGAATGCGGACAGTCCGAGATTTGTCCGCAATGGCTCGGGTAATCGCCTGACGGATCCACCAGGTGGCGTAGGTCGAGAACTTGAATCCCTTGCGCCAGTCGAATTTCTCAACGGCGCGGATCAACCCGAGGTTGCCCTCCTGAATCAAGTCGAGGAAGTCGATGCCGGAGGTGTTGGCGTAACGACGGGCGTTGGCGACAACCAGACGCAGGTTGGCAGTCAGAAAGTCGTCTTTGGCCTGGGCGCCGCGTCGCGCCAGTCGACGGAGCTCGATCTCTCTTCGTTTGCCCGAGTAGTCGCCCTCTTCGAGTTTTTCGGCGGCTTCCTCACCGGCCTCGATCTTCTGGGCAAGCTCGACCTCCTGCTCGGCTGTGAGCAGGTCGTATTCGCCGATCGCCGTCAGGTACTGGGAGACGAGGTCGGTGGTGAGACGTCCACGATCGTCCGTCAGCTTCGAATGAAGACGGACGCGTCGAGGCTTCTCAGTCTTCGCATTCCGCGTTCCAGTAACAGCCATAAATAATCAAGTCCTCCGAGGGGCAAAGTGTGCGTTGGGGCAGCGAACCCCGAGCACTCAACTATACGCAAAACCAGGGGTTTGTGAACCCCCCAATTTCCTTATGCTCTAAGACGTTTTCGACACCCCGTCGGTTCCCGGGTGTTTGAGGGCCACCACCACCACCAGTCCTTCGGCGATCAGACGCAGGTCGTCTGTGTCTGCCTCACAGGAGTCGACTGAGCTCAAATGGTCCAGGTAGATGCGTTCCTGGGACATGTGGTCCTCGGAGCCTGCCATCAAAGTGATGGCGAGTGGCCCGAACATCGGGTCCTTGGTCACAACCCCCATAAATCGATTGACCCCTGCACTGCCGGAGACACGGTCTTCGAGAAACTCGAGAGTGAGTTCGGTTCCGCGCAAAGGTGGAACCAACTCCCCACCCACGGCGAGGGCCTCGACAACCCAGAGCCCATCAAGGCTCAAGCGAGGTCTCCTCTGAGGAAGGCGAGGTTCCCGCGAAACCTACAACCGAGAGCATGGTTGTCAGGAGATACACCACCGCAAACACCGGGTTGGAAAACACTCCCAGGACGAAGAACAGACCGGCAGCGATCATCGCCGATCGTCTTCCCTGATGCTGGAGACGGTCGGCAAACCAGGCAAGGAGTCCGGCAGTCACCATCACCCCGAGCCAGAAGATTGCCTGTGGTCGGGACGAGGTGTCTTCCTGGCCGAGCAACACGGCCAAATAGAACACGGCGCCGGCCAGTCCGATGATTCCGGCAATTCGCAGCGGCAATCGGCGCAGACCATTCGACGACGTCTCCATGGTGGCGAGCCTAGGAGTCTTCGGGGTTGGTCTAACCACCTCTCCCGTGCCAAGTGACGTGAAACAGCCTCCACTCCCCACGTGCCTTGACGACGTGTAGGAAGTCCACCCAGTTACATGAGTAGACACGGACCGACGCAATGTCCTCCGAAACCGCGTCAATGATCACTTCGAACTGACAGTCATCCTCGATCGTCCGTCCGGTGTTCGCATAGTCGACCATCACCTGCGGTGGGACGACGATCAGCTCATAGACCCCCGTCTCCTCGTCGCGGCCAAGCCTGCGTTTGAGACACTCGGGGTGGTAGGCACGTGAATGCCGTTCCGCGTCCCCGGTTACATATCCCTCGATGTAATCCATCGCTGCCTCAGTGATGGCATCGATGTCCTCCTTGGAGGCATCCAGATTCTCGGGTGCCAAAGTCATAGGCCCTCCTTCAGATCAACTCGGCGATCATTCCTGCGGCGCGTGCTGCGCCATCTGTTTCCACATCCATGTACTCGACATCACCGTCGATCTCCTGTGACATCACGGCGGCCAGGTGGTCGGGCTGGACGTCTTCATAGACCATGAGCCTCCCGGCCCGGTATCGATCGAGACGAGCACGCACATGGAAGTTCTGCTCGAAATGGTTCTTCAGAGGCACGTAAATGAACGGGGTTTTCGAAGCGGTCAATTCCATCGTGGTTGTGAGCCCACCCTGGACTATGGCCATGTCTGCGGCTGCAAAATGGCGATAGAGCCGATCGACATACGCCCGGTACTCGACGCCCTCCACTTGCGGCAGCGAGTCAGGATCGATCCGGGGCCCCGTCACCACGATCATTCGCAGATCTGAGACGGCGTCCTTGGCCGTTGGATATGCCTCAACCACCCTGCGGATCAGATGCCCGCCAACACCGGAGCCACCGACCGAGACGATGCACACCTTCTCGTCGGGGTGGTAGCCGAGCTCCGCTCTCAATTCGGCTCGGTCCCCAAGCTTGGCTGGATCGAATCCGGTGACGTACCCGGCGAAGTCGTAGTTGGCTTGGGTCCACTCGCGAACCACGGGCAGGTCAGGACCGAAGGTTCCATCGATGATGTCATCGGGATTGCCAACAAACACCGCCTTGTCCCTGATCCGACCATACCGCTCAACGTGCTCGATCATCTCGGCGTTGTAGTCGGCGGAGACAAAGGCCTCTCTCTCCCCACCAGCCTCCATCGGCATCCAGCCCACGAAGTCGGTCATCCAGGCAAAGGCGGTCTTCTTCAAGCCGGGGTTCTCATGAAGGTGATAGTCGAGCTCCCAGGCCTCATCACCGACAACTAGGTCGTACTGGCCGTCGGCAATCACCTCGTCCATGACCATGAAGTTGGAAGTCATGATCTCGTCCATGTTTCGAATCGCCTGGAAGGCGTTGAGGTCGTGTTCGCCGGACTCGCCCTCGATGTGTGCCGATTCGCTCGCCAGCAACCCGGATGCGGGATGGATCGTCTCATTGCTCGCGTCAAGGACCCTGGTCACCGGGTCTTGGGCCAACCAGTCGATATGGAGGTCTGGATGGATCATCCTTAGCTCGTCAGCGATCGCCACGTCGCGACGTGCATGGCCGAGACCGATCGGCGAGGAGATATAGAGGACCCTCTTGGGTCTGGCACTACCGATGTGCCAGACGACCCCGGGTCGCTGGACTCCATAAACACGGTCCACGAAGTCCTTGATCAGATGGTTGGTCTTCACCGGCTGTCGTGCGATCGGGATGTGATCCGCCCCCTCGAGGACAACCAGTTCGCCACCGAGTTCCTTGGCGAGGGCCTCGCCGTTCTCGACCTTGAACAACAGGTCTTCGCTCCCCTGGATAACCAACGATGGACAGGTGATGGCCCGGATGCGCTCGACGAGCCACTCCGTCTCGTATGACGGCGGGGGCGTCGATGTCAACGCGATAACCTCGCCGGTCGTCTCCATGGCCCACCCGACGAGGTCGTCATAGACCTTGGTGGAATGCGGCTCGCTCGTGCATTGCTCGAAGAAGAACTCGACGAAGTCCGCCCATTCCTTCCGCCAGTGGTTGACGTTGTACTTCTCCCAACCTTTCGGGTCAGAAACGTCGTCTACGAGATGCTCCCACCCGTAGGCAAGTTCAGGCGTGGGCATGGGGACATGGTGCGCCGGGGCGATGGGGATGATCCCGTCGAATCTCTCTGGATGCACGGCGGCGAGAACAACCACAAGACCCCCACCCCCCGACAACCCAGCAGCGACACAACTGTCCGTATCGGTCTCGTCGAGCACGGCGATGGCATCGGCGATCCTCTCGCTCATCATGTACCGCTCGGGGACTAGGGACCGATCGGACTTCCCGTTGCCGACGGCGTCGTAGGTAACCACCCGGAAGTGGCGTGACAGATAGGGGATCTGCATCTTCCAGTGACGCGAGTGAGTCGTCTGCCACGTTGGGGCCAGCAGGATCGTCGGACCCTCATTCTCGCAGACCTCGTAGTAGATCCGGGCGTTGTTGCGCTCGACAAAGCCGTCCCGGTCCGGATATCTAGCCCTCATCCATTGGCCCCTCCTCTGCGATCCTGATCAAGTCGCCCACCCTTCGCAGCCCTGCCCTCAGCGGAATGCGTTCACTTTCCAGATCGAGAAGGATCAATGACTCAGCACCGATGAACGTCGCCGCCACGAGCGCCGCGACCTCTTCAGCGGAGAACAAGGGTGGCAAGAGACCCTTCTCCTCAGCCTCCCGGGCCAGATCGGTCAGAAGGGCGATCCACTGCCGATAGATCTCACCGATCTCCTTGCCCAGGGTTTCGGACGACCACCCTGCCGCGGTCATCTCTTGGAGAACACGGACGTACCCGGAGCCGAGGTCCTCGTCGAAGTAGTCGCAGGCGATCTCCCACCTTCTCCAGACCGGGAGGTCACGACCGAACATCTCAGTTTGTCTCCCCAACAGAGCGTCGTTCTCCGCGCGAAGCAACGCGAGGATGAGTTCGTCCTTCGAACCGAAGTGATAATGAATCTGGGAGAGAGGAACCCCGGCAGCCTCGGCAACCTTTCGCGTCGAGAGAGCGGCGTATCCCTCCGCGAGCAACTGACTACGTGCCGCCTCGAGGATCTTGGTAGCTGTGTTCTTCTCTGTCATCTGTCTCCCAGGACGATACGGCTCCAGCTCTCATCAGAGCACGCCGACAATAAGACCGCCTCCCCAGAGAATGAGAAGCCCACCTACCAAGGAAGTCACGAGGTCGGCTCGAGGGGTGATCTTCTCGACGACAACCACCACTGCCAGGACCGCCACCCACGCAAGATTCATTACGCCAAGCACGAAGAGCAGCACCATAAGCGCCCAACAACAGGTCACGCAGTAGACCCCGTGGCGCATCCCCATGACCAGTGCCCCTTTGCGCCCATCGCGCCACTCGGTCATCAGGAACCCCATCGGCGTCCGACATTGGCCGAGAGACCCGGTCTTGAGCGATGTGAACTGAAACGCTCCTGCGGCGACGAGCAGCACTCCGCCGACGGCAGGGCTGGCCGATGCGCCCATTGGTGTGATGAGCGCGGCGTTGTGCAGAGCCCACTGCAATGCCGCTGCCACCATCGCAAACGCGCTCCACGTGACCAGATAGCCGGCGGTGAACAACGGGGTCGAACCCGCAACAGTCTCGCCTCGAGCGAACTGGTGATAGGCAGCGATCATCGGGGAAGCCGATGGCAACATCATCCCGACCATCATGACCACCCACATGGTGGTCATGAACAACCAGTCTCTCGTGCTCCACTGGGCAGACATCGGCATCGCCAGTCGCGAGGCCATGTCTCCCATCGCCGCGGCAAGAGCGAAGAGGTACAACCATGCGACCGAGATCACGCCCGCCAGAACCAGTACGAGGATCGCTCGATCCGCGTACCGGGGCCTCTGCACTGTCAGCATCGTTGGTCAGCCCGAGTACTGAAATGGCGACGAGAAGGAGTTCTTCCCCGTCAGTTGCCATGACATGCCGTGGTCGCTGTACCTCAGATACTCAGACCTCCCAACAACACCGGGATTGCCGGGAGCGATTGCGAGCGGTTGACCCACGATCTCTACTGGCCCACCGTTCTGACCGCTAATGGCTGACACCTTCATTGACGCAATCTCACCGATCGTGAGGGTCACTTCTGAACCGTCAGCCTCGAAAGCAATTGGGGCCGGCCCGGCACCCAGGATCGCTCCAATATGTTCACCCAACGCTGCAGGGACTCCACCGAGCTGACCTCCGAAGATTCTCCCGAGGGCGTCCATCTGCTGGTCGTCAGCGGTGTCATCCAAATAGAGGGCGGCGTTCCACTTGTTCTCCATCATGTGCCCGTCGACTTGAACAGCCAACGAGACATTCAGCCCGTCGAGAACGACGTCGTCGAGGTGACCCTGGTCAATGTGCCAGCCAACGAGCAGTGTGCAGTCGTCCTCGGTGGGCGGGCTCAGGAATACACAAGGGCAGGCTGTCTCGCAATTGCACGACTCGACATAGGTTCCGCTCATTTTCCAGGACATTGTCTCCTCCTCTTGGTTGGGATGGCTATCTCCCGGTGTCCGAATATCGGACACCTCTTGATCGGTCGATCGACCGATCAAGAGGGAACTTAAGAGAAGAAGCCCGCGATGTCAACCCCCTTCACGACACCGTCTTGGCGGCCTCGATCGTCTCGTTGGAAGTGACGGTCCAGGTGACGGCCAACATCAAGGCATATGCGACCGCACCCACGTAGAACGGGGCACGCAGACCGAATGCGGTTCCCAAGATGCCGCCAAGCAAGGCGCCAAGCGGCTGGGTGCCCCAGGCAAGAAGACGTGCCGACCCGGAGACCCTCCCCCGCAGCTCATCAGGTGTCAGAGCCTGACGCAATGACACACTGACCACGTTCCAGCCAGTGATCAGAAAGCCATAGAGGACCAAAACTGCCGCTGCGACCCACACATCTGAGAGCCCTCCGAACACCCAGGTGAGGACCGCCGATCCGCCAACCACCACCCGTAGTGTGTTGCCGGGACCAATTCTCTTGACGATGCGGGGAGAGACGAGGGCTCCCACCAACCCGCCGACCCCGATGACCGAGATCAGGAGCCCGTATCCCACGTCGTCAACACCAAGGATGTCCTGGGCGAACAGCACGAAAATGGCAAAGACCGCGAACGAGAAGAGATTGATGACACCGGCCATCATCACCAGGGTTCGGATGACTCTCTGGTCCCAGAGCCACCTCAAGCCTTCCTTGATGTCTTCCCCGACCGATGCCTCCGTCACCCGCTCCGACCGATAGGCGCCCGGGATGAGAGCGACAAAGAGCGCCGCAATTGCGAAAGAGGCCGAGTCGAAGACGAAAGGCAGCGACACCGTGACCGCGAACAGGAGGGCGCCGACCGGGGGACCGGCCAATGCCCCTCCTACGAACTCGAGGGCCTGGAGCCGCCCATTTGCTGCCGGTAGCTGATCTTCGCTGACCAGTCTGGGCGTGAATGCCTCAGCAGAGGTGTCAAAAAAGGTCTCGGCGATGCCCAATCCGAAGGCCACCGCGTAGATGACGACAAGGCTGACATCACCGGCCCAAAGCCCGAGTGCAAGCAATCCGACTCCCACCGCGCGGAGAGTGTCGGTGACCACCATGACCCGCTTGCGATCCATCCGATCGACGAGGGCCCCGGATATCAATGCGAAGAGCAACCAGGGGAGCCGTCCGACAAGCGTCGCACCGGCCACCAGCAGTGGATCGCGGGTGATAGCAGCCACCAGCAACGGGAACGCCGCCCCCATGATGCCGTCCCCAATGTTGGAGATGCCCGAGGCGATCGTCAGTTTGTCGAATCGGGACCCGAGCTTGGTCGCCACTGGCGGTCTAGACCTTGTTCGGCGATCCCGGCTGGTACACCCTCAACCTGTCATCTGTGACGATCTTGCCGACACCCGGCATCGGATAATGCCCGGCAACAAAGGTGGCGCCCGACTCACGCAATTCCTCGAAAACCCTGTCGCGTGTCTTGCCGGCCAACTCATGGTCGTTGTCGACCGGGAGGCTCCAATGCGGGTGCTCCACCTGAAACGGGTGGTTGCTGACATCTCCTCCGATCAGGGTTCTCGTGCCGTTTGAGATGATGCTGACCGTCAGGTGACCGGGAGTGTGCCCGAATGACTCGACCGCGGTGACTCCCGGAAGGACCTCGGTGTCCTTCTCTATGAAGTCCACCCGATCCTGATCCAATAGCGGCCGCATGATCTTCTGTGCCGCTTTGGCTAATTCATCCTCGACCGATTTCCAGAAGGCCCACTCCTTGGCGTGAAACACATGACGGGCGTGGGGAAACACCACCTCGCTATCACGTTGACTGCCACCAATGTGGTCGTAGTGCATGTGCGAGTAGAGGACGGTCTCGACCGACTCGCGGGCAATACCCAAGGAGTCAACAGCAGATGGCATCAGGCCTGCTGTCATCCCGGGAGGCCCCCCCGGTGTGTCGCCGATGCCCGCGTCGATCATGATCGTGCGATCGCCATCGGTGATCAGATAACAACCGAAGTTCATCCGGACCCTGCCCTCGTCGTTTCGGGGGTGGAAACGCCAATCCCGCTCCGCTGCCTCGTCGTGATAGCCGTCGGGGTCACGCCAGTAGAAGCCGTCTTCGATGACAAATAGTGTGTAAGCGCCGCAGTCGAGTTTCCAGGTCATGGTTCGATGTTGGCAGACCGGGAGCGATCACGTCTCAAGAAGCATCGTCCCACTCGGATCCGAAGTAGAACCTTGGATGGTGGAGCGAAACCAGAGTCCCTTGCGCCGTGGGGAGCTCGGCCCATGCTTCGATCATGAGGTCGATGACCGCCACCGAGGCTGTCTTCATGTCGGCGCGCGCTCCGGTGAGCCTCTGAACCAACACCGACCAGGTCGGCTGGTGACCTACGAGCAGCAAGCGTTCGACGTTGGGTGCTTCGGAGGCCAGATCGAGGACGGTGCCGGCCCCGGTGCCATAGAAGCCCGGCTCGAGATCGATCGGGCAGTCCCACGCACCGGATTCGGCAGCGAGTTGGGCTGTGGTCAAGGCCCGGATGGCGGTCGAACTGATTACCAGATCGGGTACGAGATCGGCCCCGGAGACGAAACGGCCCATGAGACGAGCGCTGCGTGTGCCACGCTCATTCAACGGGCGGTCATGATCGGCGCCGTAGCTGGCATCCCAGTCGGATTTTGCATGACGCATCAGCAGAAGCGTCGGCACACCACTACCGGCTACTGCGCCAACCGGGCTGCGGTCATGAACAGTCTCGGGTCGGGGAAGTCCTCGCAGTAGTTGTAGAAGTAGGCGACTTTGACGACTCCGCTCGTGTCTACGACGAACTCGGCCGACTGCATCCAGGGGTCATCGACCAGATGACGACCTTCCGCACGGCGATCGGCCTGGAAGGACATGCCTATGTCCTCAGTCAGTGTGCAGAACTCGTCGGGCGCGTCGTACAGCACTTGCTCTTCTGACCAGTGCGAAAGGCCAAAGGCCTTATGGGTCGTGTACTCGGGATCAGCCAGGACTGGAGCAGGGAGCCCATACTTCGTCTTGTAGGCGACACCCCTCTCGATGTCACCGGGCACCACCGCCACCACATTGAGACCGGAGGCAAGGTAGCCCTCGTATTCATCTTTGAGGCGCCCGATCCGATCGACTCCACACCCACATCCCAGATGCCGCCAGAGCATCACCAACGCAGGGGTGTTGGCCCACTGCTCACTCAACTGTGTCCGGGATCCGTCCTCGGAGATGAGATCCAGGTCGGGTGCCTTGTCACCACGCCTAACCGGCTCGCCCTCGTGGGTCGGACCCGCAGTCCAATGGTCCATCCATCGTCGCTCAGCTGACATGGTCAGGGCCATGATGTCTCTGTCGCTCATAAGTCTCCTCTCGAACCGTGGAACATAGACGGCCAACTCACAACTTGGGCGGGACCGAAGCTACCTTCATCGTCGATGACAAACCGTCTCGCCGATGCCGCTTCTCCTTATCTCCTCCAGCACCAGGACAACCCGGTCGACTGGTACGAGTGGGGTGACGAAGCCTTTGAGGAGGCTCGCCGGAGGGATGTTCCGATTCTTCTCAGCGTCGGCTACGCAGCCTGTCACTGGTGTCACGTGATGGCTCATGAGTCGTTCGAGGACATCGAAACCGCTAGAGAGATGAACCAGCTTTTCGTCAACGTCAAGGTGGATCGCGAGGAGCGCCCCGACGTCGACACCATCTACATGGAAGCCGTCCAGGCAATGACCGGCCGTGGTGGATGGCCGATGACGGTCTGGATCGACCACGACGGCCGGCCCTTCTACGCGGGCACCTATTTTCCGAAGACGTCAGCACACGGAATGGCCAGTTTTCGTGAGGTCATCGCCGCGGTTTCCTCAGCCTGGGTGATGCGTCGCGACGTCGTAGCGGAGCAGGCCGAGAAGCTTGTCGAGGCGATCACACAGGAGACCCCATCTGCGGACCTGCCCGGACCAGAAGACATCCACCTCGCCTACGGCCAGATCGCCGCCAGCTTCGACACACATCACGGCGGATTCGGCGGGGCTCCCAAGTTCCCCCAACAACCGGTCCTCGAGTTTCTCCTCAGAGTCCAAGATGAGGAGTGGGCCCCACGTGCCGGCCACATGTTGAACAAGACCCTCCAGGAGATGGCCGCCGGCGGCATCCACGACCAGATCGGCGGCGGATTCGCCAGGTACTCCGTCGATCAGCACTGGCTCGTCCCCCACTTCGAGAAGATGCTCTACGACAACGCTCAACTGGCCCGTCTCTACCTCTGGGCCGGCATCGAGAACAAGCGCCCGGACTTCGTTGAAGTTGCCCGGTCGACGCTCGACTACCTGATCCGTGACTTACAGCACCAGGACGGCGGCTTCTACAGCTCCGAGGATGCCGACTCGGAGGGAATCGAAGGCAGGTTCTATGTGTGGAGTCTCGACGAGATCCACACTCTGCTCGGGGACGGAGCCGACGAGATCTCGAAGTACTTCGGGGTGACGACCGAGGGCAACTTCGAAGGCACCAACATCCTCAACGTGATCGGGGATACGCCACCGCCGGAGTTGGAGTCCGCGAAGCAAACTCTCCTCGAGGCTCGATCGAAACGAGTCAGACCTGGGTTGGACGACAAGGTGATCGCTTCCTGGAACGGTCTCGCCATCCGCGCTTTCGCCGAATTTGGAGCGGTGCTCGGAGAAGCCGCCCTGGTTCAAACAGCGGAGAGAGCTGCGGACTTCATCTTCGAACACCTGGTGGCCGACGGTCGGCTTATGCGCTCCTGGCGTCAGGGACGCACATCGGTTCCGGGGTTCCTCGACGATCACGCATCGATGGCGGTCGGTCTCTTCACGCTGTACGCGGCGACAGGCGATGTCGGGTGGTATGACAGGGCGACATGGTTGGTTTCCGAACTGGGCCGATTCGCCAATCCGGCCGGCGGTTTCTTCAGCACTCCCGATGATGGCGAAACCCTTCTGAAGAGACCCGACGATTCAACGGACAACCCGCTCCCTTCGGGCAACGCCCTCGCAGCAGAGGCGCTGCTCATCGCAAGTCTCTACACAGGCGACGGGGAGACCTTTGCCGAGGCCGAGGCAGCACTGGGCTCTGCGGCGCTCCTGATGCGCCAGTACCCATCGATGGTGGGCCATCACCTCGCCGTCCTCTACTCCTCTCGCCGCACCTGGGAGTTGGCGATCGTCGGCCCCGACTGGAGAGCCCTCGCGGACGTCCATTGGTCGAAGTACCGGCCTCATGTCGCCCTGGCACCGGCCTCTGTGGCAACCGATGGCGTGCCATTGCTCGCCAACAGAGACCCGGGCGGGACGCTGGCATACGCATGTCAGGGGTTTGTCTGTCAGCTCCCAACATCCGACCCCGACTTGCTCGCCGGCCAGCTCGGCTGATTCCTGTCACACCCACTCGATACCTTTGAAACTCGGAGGGCGGGAGAGAGGGGAACAACCATGTCAACACCAGCAAAAACAGCCTCCCTGTATGCTGCTCTCGAGCAGGCACTGGGACGAGAACCGGCAGAGACACTCATGGAGCAGCTACCAACAGGTGGTCGTGTCGCCACGAAGGACGATCTAAAAGCCCTTGAGGTCGCCCTGCGCGGAGACTTCGATGCGCAGTTCGAGAAGATCGACGCCCGGTTCGAGAAGATCGACGATCGGCTCTATGACTTCCACGAGACGTTGCGCAGCTATGCGCGAACGTTTCTCGTCGTGCAAACAGCAACAGTCTTCGGAGTTGCGGGGATAGTGCTCGGGATCACACAGTTGCTCTAACGCGCCAGGGGATGAATCGACAACCCACGGTTGTTGAGAGGTGAATGCCGTCACTCTCGCTCAACCATGCGGTCCTGTTCGTCAGCGATCTCGAAGAAGCTACGGCCTTCTATGCCGACGTATTGGGATTCGAGCCTCTCGCCGATGTGGAGGGTCTCCAGGCGGCCTTCTTCACTGCGCCGGGATCAGAGAACCATCATGATCTCGGATTGTTCCAAACACCTGGGTCCAAGCCACCGCGGGGCTCGGTCGGTTTGTATCACCTGGCCTGGGAAGTCGAGAAGCTGGCAGACGTCGTCGAACTGCGAGACGCCCTGGTCGCCTCAGGAAGCCTCACCGGCCAATCCCACCACGGAGTGACCATCTCGATCTATGCAGCGGATCCTGATGGAAACGAGTTCGAGATCATGTGGACCCTCCCCCGCGACGCCTGGGGTGAGTACGCCGACAAGGGCGTGGTGATGCCCCTCGACCTGGAGGCGGAACTCGAACGGTGGCGCTAGTGCCCCGACCAGAAACGAGCCGAAGGAGACGACCACAGAATGCACCCGTGGGGTGTCTAGCCTGCGGCGGCGATGAGTATCTTTGAAGACGTCACCGCCGCCATTGGCAACACCCCGCTTGTCCGGCTCTCTCGAATACACCAGGCCGGAAACCTCGTGGCCAAGCTGGAGTACGCCAACCCCGGTGGCTCCACCAAGGAGCGAATCGCAGTCACCATGATCGACCAGGCGGAGGCAGACGGTCTTCTCGATCCGGGTGGCACCATCGTCGAGCCAACGTCAGGAAACACCGGAGTCGGGCTGGCCCTCGTCGGCGCCGTTCGCGGGTATCGAGTCATCTGCACCGTGCCGGACAAGGTGTCCAAGGAGAAACAGGATCTACTCAGGGCCTACGGAGTCGAGGTGATAGTCACACCAACTGATCTCCTCCCCGAGCACCCTGACTCGTACTACGGCGTTGCCCGTCGGTTGGTCGATGAGATCGAAGGCGCCTTCCAGCCCAACCAGTACTTCAACATGGCCAACCCGAGGGCTCACTATGAGACGACCGGGCCGGAGATCTGGCGCCAGACCGAGGGACGGGTAGACGTTTTTGTCACCGGTGTGGGAACCGGCGGAACCATCAGTGGGGCGGGGCGGTATCTGCAGGAGCAGAAGCCGTCGATCGAGGTGGTCGGCGCCGATCCCGAAGGGTCCATCTACACAAGGGGACCCAAAGGGGATCTACACCAGTACCTCGTTGAGGGTGTTGGCGAGGATTTCTACCCCGAAACGGTCGAACTGGAGGTCATCGACAGATTCATCGAGATCTCCGATGCCGAGTCCTTCGCAATGGCCCGCCGGCTTGCACAGAGAGAAGGTGTCTTGACCGGCGGATCGGGGGGAATGGCAGTAGAGGCCGCTCTGAGAGTGGCCGCCGAAGACACCGACAGGCTGGTCGTCGTGATCATCCCCGATTCTGGGCGGGGCTATCTGTCCAAGATCTTCAACGACCAATGGATGCTCGAGCACGGATTCGACGTCTGATGAAAGGAGAGCCCCCGCTTTCTAGGGCGAGGGCTCTCACGAACTCAATTTTGGCGTTTCTCGACGTGCGCCACGGTGGACGAAGTCCGTGGTAGCCAGAACCGGGTGGTCCGAGTTTGAAGTCGCCACCAATCCCTGAGAGGGACGAGCAGCACTAGCGGTCAGCGCCGCTCAGCGCTCGACCACCTCCAGAGTCCTAAAACATTCATGCAATTTCGGACCACCTCCTTTCTCTGGTAACGGGATTGTGCCACACAAGAGACACAAGCGAGAGTGATTTGTGTATGTTCGTCTCCATGAAGGGCTCCACATGAGAACACCGAAGTATCGATGGGTCGTCCTCTCGGGAGCCCTGGTCGTGACGCTGGCCGCCTGCTCATCAACAACCGTGACCGAGCAGATCCTCGAAGGCCAGGAAGGGGTCGGCAACGTCGAGATCGACGAGGAAGACGGCAACGTCAAGATCGAGATAGAGAGCGAGGACGGTGAAGCGTCCGTTGTCATTGGCGGTGGAGAGGTCCCCGACGGGTTCCCCATTCCGATAGCCGATGGCGGGACCGTGATGGCCGTTGGCGAGCAAGGGTCTGAAGCCACGGTCTCGCTCAGTTACGACGGTTCTGACTACGACAGCGTCAAGGCCTTCTATGAGGATTGGATTGAGGGCCTCGGCGTTGAGGTGGTCAACAAGTTCGAATCCTCGACGCCAAAGGCAATCTCATGGGGTCTCCAGATCGGCGACGACACCTACAACATCACGGTGAGCGAGGCCGGCGAGGAGATATTCGTCAACTTGTTCGTGACGAACGGTTAGTGGCCTTTTAGAGCCGGAGACTTCCGAAGAAGTCATCCCACCAGGCACCCAGAGAACCCAGCCCCTCGGTTAAGGCCCAGACAAAGGCGATGCTGAGCGCCGCCAGAATGGCGATCGTCGCCAGGTTTCGGACCTGATAGAGCCGGCGCTGGGACCGATCCTCCATATAGGAGGGCTCGTGGACCGGCGGCAACGTCGTCGTGACCACGTGCGTCTCTGGAGGGGCAACGAAGGTCGGCACCTCCGTACTCACCGGCTCGGGCTGCGGGGTGGGCTCCGCCAACAGAACGGAAGCAGGTTCGGGCTCATCCTCTTCTGCCGTGTCTGGCTTCTCATCGGTGTCCGGGGTCAGGCTTGCCATCTCCTGTTCGATGGTCGGGCTGGTCTCGATGTCGGGTTGTGGTTGACCCGCTTTTTCGAACAAAGTCCGTTCGTCAATGCCCAGGATCGCGGACAAGGTGGTGATCACGTGGGGATCGTTTGGGCGACTCTTGTCCCGCTCCCATGAGCGAATGGTGCTTGGCGAACGACCAACCAGCTCTCCGAGCTTGGTCTGACTCAGGCCAAGCTTGGTTCGGCGGTAACGGACTGTCCGTCCGAAGGTTCTCACAGGCATCCAACAAGAAATGTTATCCACCAGGCCAATAGTTCCCCGGCCAAACCTCGACCCCAGCTTCTCCGACTCACATTTGAGCAAGATCCACCCATCTTCGACAGACCTGAGGCCTGCCTAACCTCGTGGCCTCACCATGGAGGCGTCCGGACGCCTGGTGGGTCCCCCGGTCTTCAAAACCGGTGAGAGGCTGATTCAGTCTCTGGCGGGTTCGATTCCCGTCCGCCTCCGCCAACCCCGAGAATAGCCATGTGCCAATAGGCTTTATTGGGTCCTCCGTCAGGCCGGATCTGAGTCATGAGATGGCCCTCTCACATCGTTTTGTCCGTCAGGTGTCCGTCTAGTGTCCGTCAGAGATTCGAGTCAGGCATTCGGCGAGACGCTCGAAGGACCACTCGGTCGGCGTGAAATGTGCCCGTATTTCGAGAATCATCTGCGGTATACACTTCCTCTCATGACCGACCAGGAGCTCGAGCTCATTGCCGTCGACCCGGAGATCTTGCACGGCCAAGCACACATCAGAGGCACGCGGGTTCCCGTCAGCCTCGTACTCGGTTGTCTGGCCGAGGGGATGACAGAAGCTGAGATCCTGGAGGAGTATCCGACCTTGAGCGTTGAAGGCATCCGTGCAGCCGCCGCCTATGGAGCTGCGCTCGCCACCGAAGACGTACTCCCGCTGTCCCGTCGGTGAAGATCAAGACCGACAAGAACATCCCGACGCGCGTCATCGGACTGCTCCGAGAGAACGATCAAGATGTGGCCACCGTACGGGACGAGCATTTCGTCGGAGCGTCAGACCGCCGCCTCGCGGAAGTGGTCAGGAATGAAGGGCGAGCACTCGTCACCCTCGATCGTGGTTTCGCCGACGTTCGACTCTATCCGCCCGGAACCCACCCCGGCATCTTCGTCATACACGCTCGAGAGCTGCGTGTCAGCGTGATACTCACGCTGGTATCCACGTTCCTCGCTGAACAGGCCTTCGAGGATTTCGCCGGTTGCAATGTCGTGATAGAGCCTGGCGCGATCAGAACCCGCCGACCGTCCGAAGGGTAATACCCAGTCTTCGGCGTGGCTCCTACGGTCTCGGTGACCCACTTTTTGATCACGTCCCTAGGTTTCGCGTCCCCCAAGATGCACGACACGGTCGTCAGGAGCCGTCCCACGAGTGTCCGTCAGAGACCCGAGATACACCTCGTCCATCCGCTCGGCGAGAGCCTCCTGATCCGATGGGAACAGGTGCCCGTAACGATCGAAAGTCACCTGGATCGAAGAGTGACCGAGGTGCGCTTGAACAGCCTTTGGGTTAGCACCAGTCGCGATAAGCAGCGACACGCAGGTGTGGCGCAAATCATGCACACGAAGGTCCTCGATTCCCGCACTCTCGAGCGCCGGCTTCCAATGGTCTGCACTGAACGCCTTCCGCCGCAATGGCCCGCCTCTAGCTTCGGTGAAGACGAGCGCCTCGGGATCAGCCTCGACGTAATGCGCGAGATGTTCGGCGAGACGGTCCCGGAGAAAGCCCGGGAGAACCACAGTCCGTCTCTGGTAGGTCTTGGTCGGCCCGAAGTCGAAGCCTCCCCGGATCTCCGAGAGTGACTCGGCCACATGAAGACGTGAGCCGAGCAGCTCACAACGTCCCCGTCGCAAGGCGCACGCTTCGCCCCAACGCACGCCCCCATAAGCCAGAACATAGACCAGCGTGTCGTACGGCTCTCGCATCGCGTCGGCGATCAGCCGAACCTGATCCGCGGTGAGGAATCGCATCTCACGGCGCTGCATTCTCGGCAGCTTGACTCCAATACACGGAGTCCTCGTCAGGTATCCCGATTCCACCCCAGCCCTGAGTATCTGAGCGACCAGGTAGTAGGCCTGACGGACCCGAGAAGCGCTCAAGCCGGAAGAATGCCGCTCGGAGACCCACTCCCGGATATCCAACGGCTGGATTCGACCGATGGGCACGTCGCCAAACCGCGGGAGGATGTGTACCCGGAGAAGGCTCTCGTATCCCTCACGGGTGTAAGGCTTCAGTGGTGACGTGGTCCCCCACCACCGATCCGTCCACTCCCGGAACGTGATCTTGGAAAGGCGAGGATCGACCCACTCGCCTCGGAGCTTGTCGGTCTCGACCGTGACGAGGAACTTCTCCGCGTCCGATTTTCGTGGGAAGTTCTTGGCCCGTTCCCCACCGGACGGATCCACGTAACGAACCTGCCATCGATCCTTTGATTTTGGGTGCCTTCTGATGTGGGCCATGTCGCCTCCTTGGTCGATCGAGCGGGCCGTCATGGCAGCGACCTCGAGTTCATCGGCGGTGGCTCAGCCGACAGGTGACTTACTCTCCCAACACTCGGCACGCCGCTGCTACTGGATGCCACCGGCCGATCATCGCTTGCCAACTCTGAACGTACAGGTTGAGGCTGACATCCGTTCACCGGCTGACGGCTTGGAGCTGGTGTTCGATCCACGCTTCCACGTCGGTCGGTCGGTAGCGGATATGCCTGCCGACACGGAAGCCGGGTGGTCCTTCCCGCCGATACCGCCACTGGTACAGGGTGGCCACCGGCACTCCGAGATAGTCGGCGAGGTCTTTCACACTGAGTAGCCGATCAGGAGAGTTCATGGCTTGATCTTGTGACCTGACCCTTTCAGCACGATGTCAGTTCGATGCCCGTAGGCCTGTCAACAACCCTCCAACTGCACTCCGACGCCAGGGGCAAGCGGCTGGAAGCGGCCTTTGACCGGCCAGACCGGCATTTCGAGAAACCCCTTATGATTCATGGGTTCTTGCCGGATCCGTGACCTGAGTTTCACTCGTTTGACAGGGCTACTGACACTCTGGTGACAGGGTTGGGGTGTCCATTGGGTGGACATGAACTCATTTTGGGAAGACAGGAGTACCTCATGTCCCGGTGTCGCCACCCAGCGGGCTGGTGTCCCGCCGAGAGGTCGAGGATTCCGCCGGGGAACAGCACCGGCGCCGGCCCCGCAACCTTGCAACGCCAACACGCGGCTCCCAGGGTCAACCGAATCCCGCAGAACCAAGGTCTGTCATCAACCGATCCCCGAAGGCATCAGGACCGAGCCAACCGCGCCTGACGAAGACCAAGACCATGACCACATCGACCAGCACCTCCCTTCCTGCGAGATCTACCTTCTCGCGACCGACCGTCTTTCACAACACACGCATCTGCAACCAGTTGCTCCCGGAGGTGTGTCGTGTTGAGTCTGGCCAAGGCGGCCAAGGACTACTACCTCCAGAAGCTGGGGGAGATCTCACCGCGAGAGGACTACTACCTGAGAGGCGGCACAGCTACGGGCATCTGGCGGGGGTCGGGTGCCGTCGAGCAGGGTTTGGAGGGCAGCGTGAGTTCCGAAGGTCTGGTGAGGCTCTTCGACGGGGAGCATCCTGGGACCGGTGAGCAGCTTGGTCGCAGGTTACGCAAGGACGGGGTGGCTGCGTGGGACGTGACGTTCTCGGCGGATAAGTCGGTGTCACTCCTCTGGGCGCTCGGCGACGAGGAGACCCGACGCCAAGTGCTGGAAGCGTTCGACGAGGCCACCCAGGCGGCATTCGGATATCTGGAATCAGTGGCGTCGGCGACCAGGGGCGCATCGAAAACCCCGGTACTCGACGACCACGGAGCACCGGTGCTCAACGACAACGGGACCCGCAAGTTTCGGGTGAAGACATGGCCGATCAAGACTTCGGGGTTTGTGGCGGCTTCGTTCACCGAGTTCACCTCCCGGGCCGACGACCCCCAGGTCCACACCCATGTGGTGGTGGCCAACAAGGTCAAAGGCAACGACGGGATATGGCGGAGTATTGACGGCAGGTTGTTGTATCGCCATCAGCTCGCCGCCGGCTACCTCCACGAAGCCATCCTCAGACGGGAACTGACCCGGCGGTTGGGGGTGCGCTGGCAGCCGGTCCACAACGGGACGGCCGACATTGCCGGGTTCACCCGCCGCCAGGTCAAAGCCTTCTCGAGACGACGCCACCAGCTGGAAGCATGGCGGGAGAACCAAGGTCTCCCCGACACCCCTGCGGCGCGGCAGGTGGCGGTGCTCGCCACCCGAAGCCCAAAACAAGACCGCCCGCTTATGGAGCTGGAAGTGGAGTGGCACCAGCGGGCCGATCAAGTCGGTCTCACAGCGGAGCGGGTTGTTTCGGTGACGGGCCACAGCAGACAGGTCACACCGGTGGATCCAATGGCCCTCTTCGACAGTCTTGGCTCAGCCGCCGGGTTGACCAAACAGGCTTCCACCTTCAACAAAGCCGAGGTCGTCAAGGAGGTCGCCGCCGCTTTGCCTGAGGGTGGCACGCGAGACGAGATCGAAGCTCTGGCCGAGACGTTCCTCACCACCGGGGGCGTTGTACCGGTCCTTTCTGGACGCAACGTCGAACCGTCTGCCCCCATCGAGGACGTCGGCCTCGACGAGCCCGAAGCCCTGGTCGGATCCGTCGTGACAGATGGGGTGGCTGGGCTGATGCGACGCCGCGACGGGAAGATGTTTCCCGGCGCCGTGGACCGGTTGTATACGACTGTCGAACTGCTCACCACCGAACAGCGGATCATCGAACGGGCTGTCGCAGGGATCGGCGCCGGTCGTTGGGTGGTGCCTCAGCGTCTCATCGAGGCCAGATTGGTACGCCACCGGTATCTCACCGACGGCCAACGCGAGATGGTGCGCTCCTTCGCCACCTCCGGCAACACCGTCGACGTCGGAGTGGGTCCGGCAGGAACCGGTAAGACTGCGGTGATGGGAGTGATCAGCCAGCTCGCCACCCTGACCGGGACTCCGATTATGGGTGCGGCGCTTGCCGCCCGGGCTGCTGCCGGTCTTCAAACCGCCACCGGGATTCGGTCGGCCAGCCTGACTCGACTCCTCAACCAGGCTGGCGACGGTCCTGGTCTTCCCTCAGGGGTTGTGGTTGTGGTCGACGAGGCGGGGATGGTGGGCACCCGTCAACTCGCCGCGGTATCCGACCTTGTTGAACAGGCAGCAGGGAAACTGATCCTGATCGGTGACGACCATCAGTTGTCTGAGATCGACGCCGGTGGTCTGTTCCGGGCCGTGACCAACCGACTGCTCACCGTCGAACTCACCGAAAACGTACGCCAACGCGACGGGTGGGAGCGGGCTGCCCTGGCCGAACTACGAGACGGGTCAGTCGGCGAAGCGGTCGCCGCCTACCGACAGCACAAGAGGCTGATCATCGGACACGACCGAGACCACACCATGGCTCGAGCCGTCAAGGACTGGTATCGCCATGTCACTGCCGCCGGTGACCTCACGTCGGGGCTGCTCATCGGCTACGACAACGACACTGTCGCCGAACTCAACGAACAAGCCCGCAGCCACGTCGCCGCATCAAGACGTCTCAACGGATCCAGCCTCGACACAAGTCAGCGGGTTTTTCAGGCTGGTGACCGGATCCTCTGCCGGAGAAACCAGGATCGGCTCGACGTGCTCAACGGCGACCTTGGAACCGTCATCACCGTCGACTCCGACCACGGCACCCTCACCGTTCGACTCGACCGCGACCCCCAGACCCGGGAGCTGCCCTCCTGGTACCTCGACCAAGACCACGTCGACTACGGCTACGCCCTCACCGGCCACAAAGCCCAAGGTGTCACCACCGGTCGGGCCTTCATAGTGATGACCGGTGGCACCGACCGGGAGTGGGCCTACGTGGCGATGAGCCGAGGCCGCCAAGCCAACACCCTCTACCTCGCCAACCCCGAACCCGACGACGAAGGGTGCACCCATTTCACCCATCCGGATCAGAAAGATGTCCTCGTCGCGTTGACAGCGTCGCTTGACCGCAGCTCAGCCCAGACTGCGGCCATCGACCACATCGTCGGGTCACCCCCACCGAGCAGCGACGTCACCGAACGGGTCGCTTGGATCGCTGCCCGGCGCCGAGCCGAACGCGACGAACTCGAACGCACGCCACCCGATATCGAACTCGCCATCGAGCGGTAAACAACGCCCACCAAGGGGGTTCGGTTGGGGTTGGTGAACTTCAGAGAAGGATGGAATCGTGAATGGGGGCAAACGTCGTGAAGCGACATGCCTCGAACGACAAATAGAGAGGTGACGAAGGCGGTCGACGCGACCGCCAGTCGGTGGTCCGGTACAGGAGGTTTGAACTATGAGGCGACTCGGAGCTCTACTCGCTGCTTTGGCGATGTTCATGGGAATGGCGTTGCCGGCAGCTGCTGGTGGTATCGAGAATGGAGTGAAGAGCGGCTGCGTCTGGTACCTGGTGGGTATCCACTCCTACACGACCGGCACAACCAAACACTACGACGGTCCGTACAACTTCCCGCCCACAACGAACCGCCACTTCGCCGCTTGGAACAATGGTGGCTCGTGGACAACGAGAAACGGCATCACCATGTACAACGATCAAGCGTCTTGGAAAGTGACAACCACGGGGTCACTCGACGCACCCAATACCTATGGGTACTGCTCAGTATTCCAGTAGCCACGATCACCGCGTTCATTGTTGTACCTTGGGTGTCGTCGCGAAAGGCGGACCCCCGCACGTATGAAACGGAGATCCCGCTCCGGCCTAGTAGTTGTGTGCGTGAGTAGTGCGGTTTTGCTTCTCGCGAGCTGCACCTCGGGGAGTGGTGACCCGTCCGAGATCACCACCTCACTGACCGGGGGACGGGAAACTACGCCATCGTCGGCAGCCTCGGACAGCCACCCGGCAGAGCCTGACAATGATCCCTCCCGAATTGAACCTATCACCGGGTACGGAGATTTCTCGGCCGTGGAGTACTGGGAGGTGGACTGGTTCGAAATGACGGAACTCGTGGTCAGGTGCGCCAACGAGAATGGAGTACCGCTCAAGGTGCTGCCTCCTGGCGACGGTTGGAGCCTTGAAGACGTAGGAATCGATCAACAGATGTCAGCCGAGGCAACCATTGACGCCTGCGTTGCGGGACTGAAGCTTCCCACCGAGGAGCCCCCGACAGAAGAACAGATCAGGCGGCAGTACGACTCACTCATCGATGTGAAACGCTGTCTAGAGCGAGAGGGGTACGCGATCATTGAGCCCCCTTCATTTGAGACGTTCCTTGAGGACTGGGCGGTCGGCCCGTGGCACCCCTACTTATCCCTTCCGCAGCTCGCTGCCGATGAACGGCATCGCCTGAACGAGCTTTGCCCTCAGCCATAGTTGAAGGTGCGAACTGATTCACTACTTCGAGGGCCTTCCACTATTGCTTATCGCGCCGCTGATGAAGCCTCGACCTGATCGCAAACGGCGGGTCTACGTTCCTCGACGACTCACAGCTATTCAGCGCGGTCGATCTCCTCGGTAGGGCCGAGCTCCTTTCTTCTCGACTTCTCGACGCTGTGCTCGGCTATCCGCTTCGCCCGGTCGACAAGAAGTGTGAGAGGGCTGTTGATGCGGACATTGAGAGAAACGCTGGCAGATGGGGAGCGGGACTAACGCCGCTTTCCCATGTGTCCACTGGACCGAGAACAGCTTGATGAAACCCGTCGCCGAGTTCCTCGACACGCTGCTGGAGACTTTGGGTGGCGAGTGTCATAGCGCGAGGCATTCGAGACTGAAAGCAAGGTGCCGTGAAGCGGAGTGCCTCGAATGACAAATAGAGGGGTAGGACAGCATCCCACAAGAAGGGATGCCTTCGGTCGGGCCCGTGTCGGCACGTGGCAGCTCGATCGGCCGGGAAAGGAGACGAGATGAAGCGAAAACTGATGGTTGCCTTGATTGCTGTCACCCTGATGACATCAATGGCCCCACTTCCGGCGGAGGCAGCCAGCAACTACTGCTCGGTCGGACAAACAACCTGGCAGAAGTCCAACATGACGACAGGGACGGCGCGATGGCACAACTGGATACCCGTTGGCGGCGTGTGGCACGACAAAGGGTTTGCCTACACGGGGTGGAAGTACTCCAACACAGGGGTTGAGGACGTCTCGGTCCATAGCTACACGGCGAATGGCAACGTGCCCTATTACGCTGCCTACTGTGTGACCGGTCCAAGCTAGGAGCGTTGCGCTGAACTGTGACGAGTTCGCCCCCTATCCGCGCGAACAGACGCTTCCTCATGCCATCCACCGCGGTATAAGTCGACCGTGTTTCGTCGCGGCCGCAGTAGTGGCACTGACGTTCGTCGTTGGAGGATGTGGAGATGCGGGGTCGTCACCGGAAACGGATGACCCCGCATCAACATCTCGAGATAGTGGGATCAGTGTGCCATTGGAAACGCCAGTTTCCAGTCAGCCGGGGGCCAGCTCCATTCTAGATGCTCAGCTGAAGAGCTGGATAGATGGATGTGGGGAAGACCCCGCCTGTCACGTCGAAGGCGTCAACGCCTTCTTGACTGAATGCCTTGGGGAGGCAGGGTTTCAAAGGGTGCTAGTGCAGGGTGGGAGCTATCGGACTGACGATGGAGGACGGGCGGAGGAATTGGCTGAAGCCATGAACGATTGCCAGCAGCGGGCGTTCGATATGCTCCCTCCTGCACCTGAACCCACTCCCGAGTACCTTTCCAGGTACTTCGACTTTCTTCTGAATCTGAGCAGCTGCATCGAAGACGAGGGATACAACGTGGCAGCCCCGCCTTCAAAGGATGCGTTCGAGGAATCCCAAGGTGCTATCTGGCACCCATACGAAGCCATGGACTATCTGACGGAAGAGGAATTTGCTTCCCTCGAGAGGACCTGTCCGCAGGACTTCAGAGGCTGATCACTCCTCGGGCATGGAACCCCTACTCGTTTCTATTGCGTTAGACCGCGGGGCTGAGGAGTGGACGAGTCTCAATGATGCATTTCATCAGCCCTAACCTGCAACCGTTCAGGTATTTGTCGTTCAGGGGTGTTCCATTCACGGAGTAGCGGGTGTTGGCTATCGGGACCGTGTGAGTTCTGTTGGGTAAGGGGACCCGTAGAACTCGTACGTTCATGTCGATAGTCTGGCTCGACCGAATTCAGCCCGATGTCCCGTTCCATTCGCCGTAGTCGGAGAGTCTCACGAACGCGAAATGGTTCGAAGGACAGACCTCGTCGCCCTCCATCCCTTCGTCGAAGGACATGCCGGCGTAGGGGTCCCAAAGCCGACCCGTTTCCAGGAACGAGTCCATCGAGGGTGGGTCAGCGGGCGTGAATCCGTTTGCCCTCAGACACTCGGTGACCTCGATGTAGTCGTCGTAGATCCGTTCTCGGTCAGCCGGATCACTCATATCGAGGTGTCCGGAGATTCCGGCCTCGTCGGCCAGTTTGATGCAAGCATCGCTGACCTTGGTAGCGGCCTGCATCTGGGCCTGGCTCCAGTTGCCATGCCCGAACTGAGCGCCCTCGCCGATTCGACGAGCCGGGATACCATTCGCTTCGAGGCAGCGCACCAAGAAGTCCATCATCTCCTCCTCAGGCATCGGTGTCACACCAAGGTCATCGGTCTGATAGATGAGCGCGCTGACCGCTGTGTCCACTGGAGTGGTTGACGGGGGAACAGAATGAGCAGTCGAATCCTGGATTGCCCCCTCATCATCCAGTGTTGACGACCCGGACGTGTCCGCAGGAGAGCCCTGGCCGCATGCGCTGAGCAGGCAAAGCGAGACGATCAAAAGCGCTGAACGGTGTCTGGCTCGCTTTCGATCGTCTCGCATCTGACTCACAACTGCGGACCCTACGTGTAGCAGACGCCGTTGCCGGCTTGGAGTCCCGAACCGGTTACCGACCAGGAGCGATTACCCGTGCGATAGGTCCACGAGAGCCACACGGTGCCCGGGTATGGAGTGGATGGAGTTCCTTGGACCCAATGCGTGTAAGTGTTAGGGCCTTGGGCATAGGTATAGGGATAGCCCCCCTGTCCGCAGTACATGGTTCCTGAAGCCGCTTGTGCGGGAGTGGCGGCGGCGAGTGCCATCGCCAAAGCTAGCGCAAAAACAACGAGGATCGATACGAACTTCCGCGCGGTGTAGTTGATTGATTCCATTTAGTCTTCTCTTTCGGTCTGGCGGCGCTGGGAACGGTTTCTTGGCTGGACCCAGTGCCGCTGATCGTCTTCGTCTTGGCGGCCTTGACCGTGCCTGTCCGCGACTCGGCAACACTCACCAGTCGTCTTCAGTCCTGACTTTCTCGGCGACCACCTCCATCAGAGCGGGCTCTCAACCGCTTCTTTGTCGGGGTTTGTCAATCAGGTATTTGTTGCGAGGGCGAGATCGCTTCACGCAGGGCGGCCGCTGGACGTACTCAGCGGGTCCACCTGGGACCTCGTGGGTCCTCTGTTGGCTTAGGGGCCGCCGCGAATTTGATTTCGCACTCGCGCCGCTCTGACCTGGGACGATGCAATGAGAACTGTGCAAGTTATTCGGACGCGCACCCTTAGGGGACGCGTAGGACTCGTACGGGGTCTCGGTATGCGGCGATCAACGCCGGTGGGATGGCCGCGACGGTTGCTGCGAGGACGGCTAGTACTGCTATAGCGGCGGCGAACTCGAGGTTGACTCCGTCGTTGAGTGCGGTGATAAATACCGTTGTTGTGACGAGGGATCCGATAGCGGCACCGACGGTTGCAGCTATCGCGGTCTGGAGAGCTATCAGCCCGACAATGGTCGGCCGTGACGCTCCAAGAGCGCGACGTCTACCGAGGTCTCTTCTGCGGCTGTTGACACTTCCGTAGACGTTCAGCGCGGTGAGGGCGAGGCCGGCACCGAGAACGAGGGTGATCAGATCTCGGCTGAAGCGGCCGAGTTCGCCGCTGACCGCTGCCCGAACATCAGCCAGTGTCTCTGAGGTTTGAACTGAGACGCCGGTGATGTCTTCAGGTCCGAGTACCAGCATCGCTGCTTCTGCCACGGCAGGTACCTGTCCGGGTTCGTTGGCGAGAATGTGGATGCTGCGCATTGCTGTCTCGTCGGGACGGGCTCGTCTGATGAGACTGCGGTTGAGAAAGCTGAGCGGGTCTTCGGCTCCGAAAGGTGCAACAACTGCGTATTCGGAATCATCGGAAGCCACTCCGCCGATTGGTACCTGGAGGCCGAGAGTCGATTGGGCCATGGGTCCGATGAGAGCCCGGTCCGGTCCGATATCGGCGTCTGTGTGAGTGAGCTGTGGTGGGAGCGTTCCGTATGTGACTCGGATAGGAGCCGGGTTACCGCCGGGGTTCCCGACTGATCGAACGTCGTCCGCGGGACCGAGCCCGAAGGCCCACTCAATTCCCGAAACGCGGTTGAGACGGTCGACTGCGTCGGCGTGTAGCCCGGCAGTACCGTCGCGGTCTGAGATGATGATCGAACGGGTACCGGCCGCGTCGATACGGGACAACACCTGAGTTTCGGCTTGAACTGTCTGACCGGTAGTCGACAGGATCGTCGCACAAACACCAGCAACGATGAGACCAGTCACGGTCGAGGCGATCGGCTGGGAGAGGATCGATCGGAGCGACTCGCCAACCAGCTTCACAGTTCAACCACCTGGTCGCAGGCCGCCACCACATCCGGATCGTGTGTCGCGACGATGACAGTCTTGCCTTCGTCGGCTGCCATCTCGGTGAACGCTTCTACAACGACGGAAGCTGTTGCCGGATCGAGGTTGCCGGTTGGCTCATCCGCCAACACCAGCTCGGGCCGACTCACCAACGCTCGACATAAAGCGATTCGTTGTGCCTGACCACCCGAGACCTCTCCTGGTTTGTGATCGGCGCGGAGACCAACGTCGAAATGTTCCATGAGCGCCTCGGCGCGGTTGACGGCTTCACGTCGGCGCAGATTGTTGTAGATGTGGCTTTCGACGATGTTGTCGAGAACGGTTCGGGTTGGATCCAAAGCAGCATCCTGGAACACAAACCCGACCTGTTCGGCACGGAACCGTGACCGTTTCAGGTCCGACATCCGGGTCAGATCAGTCTCTCCCCGCCTGATTACACCGGCCCAGGGCGTGAGGAGAAGCCCGATCAGATAGAGCAGAGTCGACTTACCCCTACCTGATGGGCCGGTAACGGCAGTGACCGCACCCTGCTCGAAGTTCCAGGAGAGGTCGTTGATGATCGACTCGCTGCGCTTGTAGCCAAACGACATCCCATGGGCGGAGATCATTGCTCTACGACAGGGAGAAGAATCTCGGTGCCCGGGTCGATCCCTTCGACTACAGCAAGTCCGCTAGTTGTTGCCACGATCTCGATTGGGATGGTTGAACCGTCAACAAGGGTCACCCAGGCGTCATTGGCTGGGTCTGTTGTAATCGCCCCCACCGGGAGTAGTGGTCCGGTCGTTTCAGGGATGACAACAATGTCTGCTCGGAACGAGGTTCTTCCCTCGAGAGCGACCCGGTCGCCGCACTCTTGCCCGCAGACAGCCGAACCGTCAGGACCAGAAAGGAGGAGGTCGAGTTGCCCGAACTCGGGTCTCTCCACCGCCTGAGTGATCTCGGCCTCCCAAACCCCGTCCGGATAGGTGACGAACACCTGCGCCGACAACGGAACCAAACCCGCCTGCTCCGGCGCAAGAGAGATACGGAACTCGGGAGCATCAGGCACGACAAGGACAAGCGGCTCACCGCCGCCCAGACGAGCCCCCACCGTCAAACCAGGATCGAGTGTGAGTCGTGCCGGCAACTCCGACAAAAACACGATGTCGCCAGCCTCAACGACACCCGTCGAGTTCAGTCCAAGACTCTCCTGCCAGGCCCTCACCGCCGTCCGCGTACTCGACCCGAACTCACCATCCACTTCACCTGAGTAGAACCCCAACTCAGAAAGCAGGGCCTGAAGCTGACCAACATCCGGACCAGCCGACTTCAGCTCAAGCGCACGGAACATGGGAACGGCGCCTTGAGCGAGAGCAACTGGTCGCAGATTCACGGTGTACAGGGTGGCCCCGGCAGCAACGATCGCTCCGGGCTCCATGTCGATCGAAGTCACTACACCAGACGCCGAATTGAGTCCGGCTTCAACCAAGTCCCATTCAGCTGTTGCGGTGAAACTCAACGCCCTACCAACCGAACCGACCTCCACCACGTACGAGACTGATTCAGGACCCTCCGCCAAAGGGTCCTCGGGTGGTTCCAACGCCACCCGACCAGCCCAAAACCCCAACACACCCACCAAAACCACGAAAACCAACAGGATCAGGAATCTGAGGATCCCCATCTCAACAACTCACAGAACGGTCATGAAAGAGGCGCATCGATCGGGACGGAGCAAACGACTTGCTCGCCAACCGCTCCACTCCGATCCTTCCCGTGCTTCTCTCAAGGCCGTGGGAGGGCTGGCGTTGAGGCGATTCCATTCTTCGATCGTGCTCTCGCAGCGGTCGCCGCATGTCGCGTATGAAGTCATCGGCTGCCAACTGAGGACCCTCCCAATCGGATGCGTTCCCTACCCATCTATTTGTCGCCCAACCCAAAACCATTGTCGGGCGGTCCCCCCTCCACTCGCCATTAGCGCTCCCGTAGTGCCGGTTCGAAGTCGACCGTTGTGCTTGTGGGCAAGGACCCAGTTGTCGGAATCGCCGTGTTCTCACGGTGCGGCGAGTGATTCGACTTCGGCGGCTGGTTCGTAGACGGCTCGGAAGATTGGCGTGTTGGGCGGGAGACGGCGTTCGGAGTCTTGGGTCAACGTCACGACCTCTTCGAAGATGAGGTTTCCGACATTGTCTAGGTGAAAGCCCAACCGCATCCTCACGTCCCGCTCGGTGTATCCGACGGAGAACGCCGAAAGGCCGCTGCCGGGCTCGTCCAGTTCCAGTGATTCCAAACGTGAGATCAGTGTGAGGGTGGAGGCCCGCAGTTGCGGTGAGATGTTGGCCTCTCGGAGGATGTCGAGTGCCACATCGAGATATTCTACATCGAAGGGCAGACCTCGGTCGTCGACGATAGTGTCACGGATTGCCTGGTCGAGTTCGTCGATACCCTCGGGCCACTCCTCTGGGGGTATCGATACTGTGGATGTGGTTGTCTTTCCGACCTCATCCCGGATGTCCAATCCGGCTGCGTAGTACACGTCCTCATCGGTCTCTGAGAAGAAACTGGGCTTTTTGAAGGTTGTGCGGATCTGTACCGTCCCCTCACTTCCCGTCCAAGCCTCTCGATCCATCCGCACCAGGTAGTAGAGCTCCTCAAAGTCATAGGGGACGTCTCCCAGAGCTTCCTTGGAGGCCGACCCTAAGCCCTGCATTTGAGATCGCGTATAGATGAACGACGAGTCGCTCGCGGTAAGTGGATCCTGTTCGGCTGCGACCATTGCGATCTCTTCCAATGCCGCACTAGCGGGGCTCTGAGTGAACGGTTGGACGACCATGAACACGACAACGGCAGCGGCGAGTGCGACTATGGCCCAGACTCTGGGTCTGAACCGGGGCGCGACAGGACGAGCCGTGGTCTTGGCGATTTCTGCCATCAGGGCAGCGTCGACACGCTCACAGCTTCCAGGCGGCGGTTCAGGGTCGCCTACGAGGTAGCGGGCGAGACGATCTACTGGATGCTGTTTGTCAGTCATCCTGATCGCCCTCCAGTTCGGGGTCCATCCACTCAGATATTTGTTCAAAGTCCGGAATCAATTCACGGACCTGACGTCTGACTCTGGCGATACGAGACCCGATCGTGCCAGACGGCGCGCCTAACGCTTCGCCGATCTCAGGGTACGAGAGGTCAGTGAGTGCGTGGAGGAGGAAAGGTTCCCGGTCGCGTTCGGGCATTCGGGAGAGGATCTTGTTGAACAGCGCACCGGTCCTCGCTGCGTCCACGCGCCGCACGACGGCAGACTCGTGGGAATCCGACGGCGGGTCAGGAGCGAGCGCCAAGTAGATCCGTTGATGCCGTTTCTGCTGGCGCATCCAATCCCCTACCGCATTCGTGGCGATGCCATACAGCCACGGAAGAGCGCTCTCCTTGTCGGTGTCGAACCGGTTCAGGATGCGGAACGCAGTCAGGAACGTCTCCTGAACGACATCTTCAGCGTCGTCGACACCTATCCGTCTGACTATCAACCGGTACACCCGCCGGTAATGGCGGGTGACCAGATGGGCGAACTCTGTAGGGTCCAGTCGCGCAGCAGTCAGAATCTTGGCGTCGGATCGGCCATCATCAGTCACTGACACTCGAAGCTAATCAGGAGCAGTCCGTTAGCTGGAGTGATACGAGATCGACTCTGCGTTGTTGTTTAACGTCGAGTTCAGATTGTCGGTGGTCCCAGACCCTTGGGTGTCGTCGAACGGGGATACCTTGTTGGGGTAGGCGTAGTGGCGCAACCGGGCGCATCCGTTATACGACGACGAAATCCGGTTATCCCAAGTCGAAGTCGTATTCCAATAGCCGCCCGTACACGAGGAGCCCACGATTCGGATCGATGAGCCGGTTCCGTTGTACCCGTCGTAGTGACGACCCAACGTAAACGTTGACAACGTGACCACACCACCACCAGCCGTCGAAGTCGACGGATAAGCCATCCCAATCTGAGCCCACATCTCCGCGACCTCAGCATCCGCAAAACAGTCCGGCTGAGTCATGATCAGTTCACCATCCGCGGCCTTGCCAACCACGAAGATCACACAGTGCTGTTCATCCACAGGCTGCTCGGTAGGTGTTGGGAATGCAGCCGCTGCTACGGACGCGACAACCAAGGCGAGTGACGCAAGAACGCCAGTCATTTCGAATCCCCCCTTTACGGGCGATAGAGGTCTTTCACTCCTCTATTTGTCGTTCAGACCAAGACCATTCACGAACGAAGGGAAACCCCCCTCGCACCAAATACTCAAGCGGCGGGTCAGCCCCTCCTCCCCCCATCGGGCGATGGAACGGAGGGCTGACCCGCCAACCCGAACAACCTGACGACTCACGCCGTGAAGCGACGACACGTTTCGAAAAAATCACTAAGGGGCCGCCATTCCCAGCAGCGTGCCGAGGAACTCGTCGACGGGTTCCATCAAGCTGTTCTCGGTCCAGTACGACACATGGGAAAGCGGCGTTAGTCCCGCTCCCCAGCTGCCAGCGTCCGCTTCGCCGCGCCGTCTCGTGAAGGGAATACGTCGGAGTGACAAATAGAGAAGTAGTGGAGCAGCCTGTCGAGCGAGAGCCTGCGACGCGAACAGAGTCACGTCACCCGGCCGGAACTCAACGGGTCTGCCCGAAGGAATGTCGTAAACGGAGGTGCCATGAGACGGGCTATGCAAACGGTTCTGACGCTGACCTTTGTCTTCACGATGATGCTGCCCGCTCACGCAACAGTCTGGGATATGGGCGATAAGAACTGCTACGACTACATAGCGGGGATCCAGTCCAAGTCGTCAGGGCTCACTCACCACATGGTGGATGACCCATACTTCTACTACACCGGGGCCTGGCAGTTCGGACCGTGGGTCACCGTGAAGCGAACCACCACCAACCACAAGGACATCGGGTGGTTGGTGAGTGTCAGCGGCGGAACGCTCTACGGCTCGAGCACCTACGCCTATTGCACATTGATCCAGTAGTGGAAAAAGAAACTCTGTTTGGCAGGTAGCTCCCGAACGAAAGGATCAGACATGCGGAGACTGCAAGCAGTCCTTATGACAATGGCGCTTGTTCTTACGTTGGCGCTGCCAGCGCACGCGACAGTGTGGAAGTTCGGCGACAAGTCATGTTCGACGTGGTATCAAGTTTCTATCCACTCCTTGTCCTCGGGAACGACGAACAACTTCGTCTACTCGCCCTTTCAAACAACGGGGTCATGGAACAACGGCTCGTCGATGAAAGTTCGCAACTCCTACACCCAGCGACAAGCAGCCGAATGGGGAGTATCAACGACTGGGGCACTAAACGATACGAATACGTATGGCTGGTGTGCACCCGACTTCGAGTAGTTGACCGTGGTCCTGCGATTGCTGAGTGTGGCGCTGTTGATGCTGGTGGCGTGTACCGACCCAGGTCAGACGCTGTCCGCTCCTGAGGAGGAGTCAACTACCAGCACCCCAGCCGCCGTAGAAGCTCTGTCAACCCCAACAACAATCGGAGACAGTAAGACACCTGGTCCGACGGAAACGGTCAGGCCGATTGAGGTGCCAGTTCTGGCACCTATCGCGGGGTACGGGGACTTCTCACACTCGTCCTACGCTGAAGTCGATTGGTTCCTCGTAACCGAGCTACAGGTCCAGTGTGCAAACGATGAAGGAATCCCCGTCTATGTGATTCCGCCCGGGGATGGAATAGCCTTCGACCAGGTATCTCTCGCGCAACACCGCATGGCGGGAGCTGTTCTGGAGGCTTGCCTCGCTGGCCTGAACCTCCCCCCTTTCGAACCGCTTACGCACGAGCAGATCTCTGAATTCTACGCCAAACTACTTGAGCTGAAGACCTGTCTCGAAGTGGAGGGATTCGCTATTGACGATCCGCCGTCCGCCGATGCGTTTGCGGAATCCTACTACTCAGGAGATGTTTGGCACCCCTATGAATCGGTTCCGTTCATGTCTATGGAGGATTGGAACGAACTGAGTGTGACCTGCCCTCAGCCGTAGAAAGAGGCATCACCCAAAGGAACGTGTCGAGGAATTCAGCTGCGGGTTCCGTGAAGCTGTATTCGGTCCAGTACGATCACATGGGATGTCGGAGTTAGTCTCGCTCCCCAGCTGTCAGCGTCTCTCTCAATGTCTGCGTCAACGACCTTCACCAGATCTTACAATGAGGGCACACCACTGCCGCCCAGGTGTCCGTCAGGTGTCCGTTTGAGACTGAGAAACGCCGAGGAATTACGGCGGGAGTGACCATGGGCTAGCCGGCGAAAACCCTTGCCCTGTATGGACTTTTGCGCAGTGACGGAAGACACTGCGCTGTAGTGAGAACTGCCTGTACCGGTCTTCAAAACCGGTGAGAGGCTGATTCAGTCTCTGGCGGGTTCGATTCCCGTCCGCCTCCGCCACCATTGGCAAAACTCGCATTGTTGAGGCTCCACTGGCGAGCGAGTGAACCCAATCTGATCGCCGACGGTGCCAATACGGTGCCAATGTCCAAGAAAAGAGGGTATCGCTTCTCGGCATCCTCAACAGAAACTCGCCGAAACGATGCAATGACCACCTGACATCGCAGGCATTATGTACGGACTCTTGCAACGCTGAAGAGCGACAAATGTGCCTGCCTGCACCAACTGGAACCGCGTTATTGGTCAGTCTGATGAGTCTCTCTGTGATGATGCGATTCGGGTATTGTCGGGTTCCATTCGAGCAGTTCGCTGCATACGAGTTGCCCATCGAGTCGGTCCACGAATGTCAACCTGAGGATTCCCTCAGCATCAACCCAATAGCCCTCGCACAGTATCTCGGCGTCGGCCCACCAGCGAGCGAAGGCCTTTTCACCCTCAACAGCCCACAGGTCAAATCCGCCGTCGATGAACCGGCTTAGATCGATCGTCACGTACCGCCAGTACTCCGCAATCTGTTGCCTCCCGGTCATCCGTTTCCCGTCGGGCCAAGACTGCTCATATGGCGATTCCGAATAGATGGCGTCCGCAGTGAAGAGGCTGGAGGCAGCCCCGGGATCGCTTCGACGCCAAGCGTCGTAGTAGCTCTCCAGCCATTCCGTCACCTCGGAACGCGTAACCCCGATCATGGCCATTCCCTTCATCAGAGGATCTGACCCGTTCAATGTATTGGGAGACGGAACGGGTCTGCTCATGAGACGGTACGCCGGTGCTTCGAGTCACCCACCCCAAGATCACAAGCGCATAAGTGCCGTTATGTGCGGGGTGTTGACTGTTACTTGCTGAGGTAATATAGTTTCTAGCAGAAAGTGATTTGTTGCAGGAGGTTGAAATGACCCACACCAGCCTGGAAGACTTAGAGAGCCAGGCCTACCAGGACTCCCTCTCCGATGGACTCACCGACCTGGCCATCGGGTTGAGCCTTGCCTGGATTGGAATCATCTGGTTGTGGATCGAATCGTTACCAGGTCTGGCAGGCATCCTTCCAGCCGTGCTTACCTGGGCGGTGGCCTACATTCGAGGTCACATCCTCGACGCGAGAGTCGGGTATGTCCGCTGGCGGGCACCTCGTCTCAGCTGGCAAGGCAGGCGACTCGTCCTCCTCGCCGGATTGGTCATGGCGGCTTTCCTCCTCGGGAATGGGGTCATGTACGCCCTGCGACAAGGCGAGACCCTCGGGACGCAGGGCATCGTTCCAGCCCTACCGGCGTTCGTCCTTGGCGTCGGTGCTTTTGTTGGGGCGGCGAAGGCGCGTCTCAGGCGTCTGTGGGGCTACGGCGTAGTCCTAGTCGCCGCGGCAGTGGTCACCATCGTCGCTGAGGCCAACCCCGGCGCATCCCTTCTCGTATCCGGTGCCATCATGGCAAGCATCGGAGCCGGTTTGCTCACCCGATTCCTCCGCACCCACCCCGTCAGGGACCTCGGATGATCGACCTGAACCCCGTGATCCACGAGTCGGCGCGGCTGGTGCTCGTCTCAAACCTCTATGTGGTCGAGAAAGCAGACTTCGTCTACCTAACCAACCGCACCGAATTCACCTCAGGCAAGATCTCCTCACACATGGCCAAGCTCGAAGCCGCCGGATACGTTGACATCACAAAAGAATTCGTCGGCAAACGGCCACGAACCACCTACAAACTCACCGACACCGGCCGCCACGCATTCGAGCAGTACCGGGCTGGCATCGAAGGTCTACTCAACGCCGCAGAGTAGAAACAATTGGCACGTATGCGCGATAAAGACTTACCGGCATGGGGTGCGCGAGAGGACAAACATTCACGTGAACGATTATCCATTCGTTCTGCGATTTCCGACACCGTGATCTAGCCGCCCATATGTGCCGTTGTTTGCGGGCAGAAGGCTGGTTCTGGGAGTTCGTTCGGGCCACCACCCCACACCGCGATACCGTGAAGACATGTCTGTCGCATACCAGGTTCGCCGCTTATGGGAACGGGTGCTCTCTGTCGGCTCCTACCCTGGCGAGCCGGACTCGCAACGCGGGCCGCGACGGATAACGGTCGGCATGGCTGTCATCTTCCTGGTGCTCAATTTGTCGTCCGGCTTCGGCGAGTTCTCGGCGGAGAGGGCGTGGCTGGCCGCTTCGGCATGGGCGACGTCGGCGGCCATCGCGACAGCGTTGCTGATGCTGCGGGCGAGGCCGCAGCGGTTCGCGGCGATCATCAACTCACTGTTTCTGTTCACGACGGTGGTGGTGTCAGTCGAGACGATCCTCCTTGGCGGCATCCAGCCTTCCTCAGCGCAGATCCTGTGGGGGATCCTCGTCGTGCTGGGTGCGTTGATCGCGCTCAGCCTACGGTCGGCCATGACGTGGTTCGCTGCGTTCCTCGTCGGGTTGACCGCCGGTGCCGTGC
>Ga0255054_10000075_pt1 | contig 47680 bp, 41 predicted proteins | sample JV7_2_23_MG_FD_188634 | JGI IMG/M metagenome (GOLD analysis project Ga0255054, IMG submission 188634) | Seawater microbial communities from Jervis Inlet, British Columbia, Canada - JV7_2_23 | ecosystem: Environmental > Aquatic > Marine > Inlet | place: Canada: British Columbia | collected... | reverse complement strand
CGGAAATCCAGGACATTCTCGACGACCTCCAGGGCCTGCAGTTCGATGAGTTCGTCGATGCCTCGTACAAGCAGGTCCTCCTCAGAAGCCCTGAGATGGTCACCTCGATGGGTCTGTCTGAGACGCTGGGCATCCGAGATGATGAGCTCGACACCATCTGCAATGATTTCGTGGTCGAGACCTACGAGCTCGAGGCGGGTATCCACGAGATCTTGAAGGGCTATGACCGGGAGGCGCTGAGCTACGAGCAGCAGATCAGTTACGACTCCTACTCGTGGATTCTGGATGGGTGGGCCGTGGAACACGAGTGGATGTATCACTTCTACCCGGTCACCCACGGATTCAGCAGGCAAAACGAGCTCTTTCGATTCTTCGAGGATGAGCACCCTCTGGAGACTCCCCAGAATGCCGAAGATTACATAAGCCGCCTCGAGCAGGTGGACGACCAGTTTGCGTGCCTTGTTCAGAACCTGGAAGACAGCGAGACGCACGGCGTTCTGGCCCCGGCCCAGATGCTGCAGCGGGCGGCCGACCAAGTCCGGGGCATCGTGCCAGGCAGCGCCCGAGACCTGCCCTTCTACACGACTTTCGTAACGAAAACCGCGACGATCGCCGAGCTCAGCCAGGCCCAACGACAAGCTCTGTATGCCCAAGCCGAACAAACGATCAACTCTTCAGTCATCCCTGCGTATCAAGCGCTGGTGACCAAGCTGGACCAGCAGGTCCAGCGCGCGCCCGCCATGAACGGGGTCTGGCAGCTACCGGATGGTGACGCTTTTTACGATGCCCGGGTCCGGCACCACACGACCACCGACTTGACTCCCGCCGAGATCCACCAGAAGGGTCTCGACGAGGCCCAGCGGATCCGCGGCGAGATCTGGGAGCACTTCACCACCTTGGGCTACCCGACCAATGAGACTTTCCAGCAGCTCTACGAACGAGTGGCGGTGGACTCGGGGATCGTCCGTGCCGCCGACATCGTGCCCCTCAACGAAAGCTTCATTCGGCAGGCCCAGGAGGACGTCAAGGAGGTCTTCGATATCGAACCCGAGGCTGAGGTCATTGTGATCGGGGGATCAGGCGGTGGATTCTACGTTCACGCATCTCTGGACGGTTCACGACCCGGGGCCTACTACATCGGCAACCAGACGGACGACTACAGGTATTGGATGCGGACGATTGCCTACCACGAAGCGGTCCCCGGCCATCACTTCCAGATCGCCATCGGCAACGAACAGGACGTACCGTTGTTCACCAAGGGTGGCGGGTTCTACACCGCGTTTGTCGAGGGTTGGGCCCTGTATGCCGAGTACCTGGCGATGGAGATGGGCTGGTACGAAAACGACGTTTACAGCGAGCTCGGTCGCCTGCAGTGGGAGCTCTTACGAGCGGCCCGTTTGGTCGTCGATACTGGGCTCCATCACTACCGCTGGAGCCGCCAGAAGGCGATCGATTACTACATCGACACCGTTGGCGCCACCACCGCGCTGGCCACCCAGCAGATCGACCTTTACCTCTATTACGTCGGCTACTTCACCGCCTACAAAACCGGCATGTTGAAGATCCTCGAGTTGCGGGAGCACGCACAAGATGAGTTGGGCGAAGACTTCGACATCAAGGAGTTCCACCGGACGGTGCTGCTGCACAACCGACTGCCGTTGCCCCTGCTCGAGCGCCTGGTTGACGATTACATCGAAGAAACCCAACAGAGGCGCCTGGCCCGGATCCCCCGACGGCCCACCGGGAGGAGGGGAGGTGGTCGCTAGCCCGTGCTCTCGATCTTCTCGATCATCGCGACGGCGTTGGCGGGATTGAGCTTGAGCGATCTGCGGTAACTCGCGATTGCCGTTTCATCACGCGTCTCACCAGGCCAAAGAAGAAACGTAGCAGAAACAAACCGATGATGAGCGCCAACACCGCACCGCCCACGGCCAGCTTGGCAATCAGCGGGAAGCCCCAGGAAGGTTCGAAGTTCACCTCGTTGGGCTCGTAGAGCGAGGCGTCCACTTCCCCGGTCGCAAAGAAGGTCGTCAGCAAGTGTCGCGTGGCTTCGCTCTGGAGGTAGTAGAGATCACCGGTGTGGGCGAACTCGGAGAGTACGACCTGTTCGCCGTTATCCAGCAGGGGCAGGAGTTGATTACGGGCGTTCTGCGCCGGGGTCGAGACGTCCAGCGTGCCGCTGAGCATCAGGGTTTCGACCGATGACGGCTGCGCCGTGCGGTACTCATCGGGAATCTTGTTGGCCGGCCAGAACCCCGCCACGGCCCAGCCTATCGTCGATCCCGGCGAGCCGATGAGATAGGGGTCGGGCGTGACCTCGGCGACATAATCAGCCGTCGGGTCGAAATCGTAGTCTGCGCTGAGGGCTTTCGATGCGCTTTCGCCCCAGGCAAAATCGGTCGGCAGCATGAACGTCATTGCGGCGGAGACCATCGCCATGCCGCTGTAGTCTCCATCTGCGGCGGCGAGCCAAATATCGAATGTGGATGCCGCGCCCTCGGTGGAGTAGAGCCCCATGAAGGTGGCGAAGAGGACCGCGTCGCGATCGACCGGGAAGACCAGCCATCGCTTCGGCATGTTGTCGAGCGCCGTTTGGATGGAGGCCGCGAGATCGCTGGTGCGCGAAGAGCAGTACGCATCCTCGGCGCAGAGGGCCGAGTAGCGCAGAATCTGCTCCTCGAGGATTGCCCCGTCCCACCAGAAGCGGCCAGGCGGATTGACCGCCACCATCGCATTGCGATGAACTGTGTCGGGATAGCGCCAGGTGTAGATCTGAGCGAGGCGCGTGCCGTAGCTGCCGCTTTCCAGGTTGATGCGGTCGTAGCCCATCGCTCGACGTGCGGCTTCCACGTCGTCGACGACCTCCAAGACTGTGTAGCCGTCGAGATCGATGCCCTCGGCGGTCAGCCGCTCGGCGCAGGCGGCAGAGGCCTCGCCCTGATACGCCATGCTTTCCCGACTCATCATCGGCAGGCCCGAGTGCATCGCTTCATCGACCTCAGGACAGCCGAGAAAGACCGTTCCATCCACGCCGCGATAACCGACCAGAACGATGTCGTGGTTTTCGTGGAACCATTCGACGCGGCTGTGGTCCATGTTCGAGGTACCCGGTCCACCGGTGAGCCAGAAGATTGGCTCGGCCGGTGCATCACCCGAAGCGGGAATCCGCTTGACGGGCAGAGCAATCAACCGGGAGCTTGGATCGTTTCGATTTTCCGGGACGATCAGCGTGCCGCATTCGGCCGCATACTCGACCTCTCGTGCCACGTGGACACATGGAACGACATCGAAATCTCCCACTACCGCACCGTCAGGCGGCTGCGGCCGCTGCGCCGGATCCTCGCTCGAACCACAACCGATTAACACTACCGATACCGCCAACGCGGCGCCTGTTTTCGAAAAGTGGCCCATGTTCTTACCTCCCGGCCTCGTAGCTGGCGGCAAGCGCCTCCAGATTCTGTTCGAGGTCTTCCTGCGCGAGCCATCGGCCCCGAAGCATAACGCCCGAAATGCGTCGCGTCTTGGCGATGTCGGATAGGGGATTGCCGCTCAAGAGAACGAGATCGGCCCGCTTCCCAACCGCGATCGAACCTGCCTGATCGAGCTCGCCGAGGAAGGCGAATGGCTCGGTCGTCGACGATCGAAGGGCCTCGTAAGGCGAGAACCCGACGTCAACGAGCTCGGCCAGCTCATCGTGAATCGAAAACCCTGGAACGTTCGACGGAATCAGAGAGTCGGTGCCGGTCATCATCCGCGCGCCGGCAGCGCTGAGAGCGCGAGTCAGCGGACGCTGGAACTGCAGGTACCCGTCCCGTATGGCTGTCCGCTGATCCTGTGGGATGGGCTGATACAGATTGGTGTAGATGAATGACCAGAGGCCGCGATCCATCGGATGGAGGTAGCGTACCTCCGGCCGCGCGAGCTCTCCGTCGAAATCCTCGAGCACGGCGAGGATGTTGCGACTCGTCGTGAGGGTCGGGGTGATCCATGCCCCGCTGTCGGCGATGGTCCTTGCGATGCCCTCGATCTGATCCTGGGTGTAGGGGCTTTGGGCGAACTTCATCACCTCTTCGCTGTGGGCGATCAGGTTCTGTCCCGCCTCCAGCACCTCGTCCAACGACAGCTCGTACGGGATGTGACCACCTACACCCATGCCGACCTCGGCGGCCGCCGTCATGATCGCCTCATAAGAGGCTCGATCCAGAAACGAGTACACCTTGATGCTGTCGTAGCCCTCTCGATGAGAGTCCAGCACCGCCTGACGCACCTCTTCCGGTGAGCTCACCCAGGTGCTGATCGGCGGTGGCCAGGCCCGGCCCGGCCCATCGATCATCCGAGCCAGTAACAGCCTGGGGCCGAGGAGCTCGCCACGGGCGATGCTCTCCCGAATCTCGATGTGCTCGGGAAGGGCGGACATGACCTGGACGGTTGCGACTCCGTTCGCCACATATGGAAAGAGCAGCTTGCCGAAGTCCAGCGCCTCCGGAGGAAACTGTTCCTCAGGAGGAAACATACCGTTCCATGCATCACCTCCGAGATGGACATGCATGTCCGAAAGGGCCGGGATCAGGTATTGCCCCAAAGCTTCGATCCGGATGGCTCCGGCCGGAACCGCCGCTTCCGCTGCGTCTCCGATACTTGCGATTCGGTCGTCAACGACCACAACCGTCTGACCTTCCATCACCCGGTCTCGGTCCATCGGGATGACATTGACATCGATGAAGGCGACGACGTCCGCTGTGTAGGTGCCGGTATTGGGCGGCGCGTCGTATGCGCACGACGCGGCGACGACAAGAAGAAGCAAGGCCGAGGCCAGGCGACGCGGTGTTTTCATGGGAGCCCCCAGTATTCACGGACCCGCAGAAACCTCACGGGTCACTTTGTCATAAACGCAAGGGATGCGAAGTGGTTCACGCGCAAGGGGTGCTCATCGTTCCAGTCCATGTCGGATGCTACAGTTGAAGTACTTCACAGCGCGCGATATCGCCGCGTGCGGTCAGGCGCAATTGATGGAGAACCTCCTCATTCTGCTGATCGTTGGTTATCTGCTGTTGGCGCCGATAGCCTTGATCATCGCGATCGTCGCCCTCTCGAATGCACGAAGAGGCGAGACGCGCGTGCAGGCTCTCGAGGCCGACAATCTGCGGCTCGGAGTGCAGTTGCGAGAGCTGAAGCAGCCAAGTGCTGCGCCGGATGCCGATGCCGAACCACCGCGGACCGATGAAGAAGTGGCTGAAACCGTGCCGGTGGTCGTGCCCGAACCGGTGAAGCCGATGAAGGTGCCACAACCCCCGTCGGTATCGGTCCCACCCCCGGTGCCGGCTGTTGAACCGGCGCCCGAAGAACCCACGGCGGCAGCGCCAATCGAAGAAGAGCAAGTCGCTGAGGATATTCCTCCGGAGCCGCCGGTGGGGCCGCCTGCCGAGGTTTCGCCGCCGCCGGTTGTTAAACCCGAGCCTCCCGAAAAACGACCTGCACCCAAACCGGTCGTGATGCCGCCTTCGGAGCCACCGAAACCGGTCAAACCACGACCCGCCTTCGACTGGGAGAGCCTGGTCGGCGTCAAGCTCTTCTCCTGGATCGCCGGCATCGCCCTGGTGATCGCAGCGGTTTCTTTCCTGCGCTATTCCATCGACCACGGGTGGTTGGGCCCACCGATACGAATGGCGATCGGCCTCCTGGTAGGGATTGGGCTGTTGGCGGTGTGCGAGCTCAAGGCGGCGCGAAAATACCCGATCACAGCCAACGCTCTCGACGGCGCCGGCATCGCGGTGCTGTTCGCGACCTTTTTCTCGGCGCATATCCTGTGGCAGCTGATGGCGGTGGTGCCGACCTTCATGGCGATGGCCCTGGTGGCGGCCACGGCGGTCGTTCTGGCGATCCGCAGGGACTCGTTGTTCATCGCGTTGCTCGGGTTGGTGGGCGGTTTTGCCACACCGGTCATGCTTTCCTCGGCTCTCGACAAACCACTGCCTCTTTTTGGGTACCTCGTCATCCTCAACGTCGGACTGGCCTGGGTCGCATACCGTCGCGGTTGGCCCCTGCTGACGGGGCTGAGTCTGGCGTTCACCACCGTTCACCAGTGGTTGTGGGTGGTTCGGTTTCTCGACTCTTCACAGATCGGAACTGCGCTGGCAATTTTCCTGGTCTTTCCCCCGCTTGCGTTTGCAGGGCTCTTTCTCAGTCGTGTGCGCGACGAAAAACTCGCGAAGCAGTTTGAGGAAACCGCTGTCTTTGCAGCGGCGCTGCCGTTGCTCTTTGCAGCCTACCTGGCCGCAGTCCCGGAGTACGGTGCACGATACGGACTGCTTTTCGGCTTTCTGTTCCTGGTGATTTCCGGCCTGGCGGCGATCGCGATCTGGCGAGGACCCCAGAAGGTCCACCTCATCGGCACGGTCTCGACGCTGGCCGTTTTTGCCGTCTGGCTGACGAATTCCTACGTCGCTGCGTGGCCCGGCGTCCTGGTATTCGTGACCCTCTTCATGTTGCTCTTCCTTTTCGTGCCGGTGGTTGCCAACCGTGTCGGCAGGCCGCTCGATGCAACGGTGGGGAACTCGGTTCTGGCCGCGCCGGCGCTGCTTTTTGTCTTCCCGGCGCTGATTGCGATTGAGCCGAGATGCAGCGCGCCGCTACCTGTCTTCGGCGCGTTCTTCGCGTTGATGACCGTCATTGCTGCCTTCTCGATCGCCCGGCGCGAGCAATTGTTGTATTACGTGGCGGCGTTTTTTGCGGTTGTCGCCGAGGCCACCTGGTCGGTGCGTTACCTGAACGAGGAGACCCTGCTGGCAGGCCTCGCGGTGTACGGCGTTTTTGCTCTCTTCTACCTCGGTGTTCCGATGCTCGCCCGCCGTCTCGGCCGTCCCCTCGAGCCTGTGGGCGGCGCCGCGGCGCTCCTGCTCGTCAGTCTGGCGTTGTTGTTTTTCCTCGCTCTCGGGGCGGCAGCGCAGGCGGCCCTTTGGGGCCTTGCCCTGCTGCTGGTTGTGCTCAACGCCGGACTCTTCCTGGAGGGAGCGGCGGGTCGAGTCCCGATTCTGGCGATCGCCGGGACCGTGCTGTCGTGGCTCGTCCTGGCCGCCTGGTGGATGACGGCGGACGTTTCTGCTGCACTGGTTCCGGCGTTGGTTGTGGTCGCGGGCTTCGCCGTGTTCTCGGTCTTCGGGGCATTGTTCATCGGCCAACGGGCGGCACTCAAAGATCCGTCAGAAGCGAGCGTGGTTGGCGGTGGGGTGTATCTGCTGCTGGTCGGCCACGCCTTTTTGCTTTTCGTGGCGGCGAAACCGGAGCTCGCGGTGCCGCCGTGGCCGCTGCTCGGCGTCCTCCTCGTGCTCGACGTGGCGGCCGGCGTAGCGGCTCTTGTGATCCGTCGTGGTGAGCTTTTTGTTGCGGCCCTGGTTGCCTCGATGGGGGTGTTGCTGACCTTTGAATACACGGCACGACAGGCGCCCTGGCCCGCGTTGGCTGTGATCAGCGCCATGGTTTTGGCGGCGCTCGCCGTGGTTTGGTGGCCGATTGCTCGCCGCCGACTCGGATCCGGACACGCGGCGCTGGAAGTCTTTGCTGGAGGGGCTGCCGTGAGCCTTCTCCTGGCGCAGAGTGTCGCCATCGGTGCGGCGAAGACGCCGGGTGCGCCGGTCCTGGCATTGATAATTTTCTCTCACCTCGCCCTGGTCGTCGCCTTGCTCGTGGTCGCCCACCTGAGGCGATGGTACTTCCTGGCGGCCGTTGCCGTTCTCCCGACCTTCGTCGCGGTGTACTGCGAGCTTGCCAATGGTGTCGCCTGGCGGGAGGTGCTGCTCTTCGACCTTCTGGCCTGGGCTCCATTCGTGCTTTTCCCACTGATCCTCGGGAAACGGGTCCTCGATGATCGATGGCCGTGGGTGGCGCCGGTGCTGGCCAGTGTCCCGTTCTTCTTCCTCGCCCATCAGGCGATGTTCGATGGCGGCTTGAACCACATCATCGGAGTATTGCCCGTCTTGCAGGCGATCGTGCTCGCGGTGGTGTTGATCAGGCTGGTCCGGTTGGAGCCGAAGAAAGACCGCGATCTCGGACGCCTGGCCCTGGTGGCGGCGGCAGTGCTCGGCTTCATAACCCTCGCGATTCCTCTGCAACTCGAAAAGCAGTGGATCACCATCGGCTGGGCGCTGGAGGGGTGCGCGCTGGCCTGGCTCTATCTGCGGATTCGGCACCGCGGCCTGCTCGCGAGTTCGCTGGGGTTGCTGACAGTGGTCCTGATCAGGCTCGTATTCAATCCCGCGGTCTTCGTCTACCACGCGCGGTCCGAGATTCCGATCTTCAACTGGTACCTCTATACCTATTTGATAGCGGCCGCCGCGACATTCGTGGCCGCATACCTGCTGCGTGGAGAGGAGGAACTCTTCGAAGTGCGGCAGCTGCGGCCGGTGCGTGTTCTCTCCGCGTTCGGTACTGTTCTGCTGTTCCTGTTGCTCAATATCGAGATCGCCGATTTCTTTGCCACCGGGCCGAATCTGACCTTCGCCTTCTCCGGCGCATCGCTGGCCCAGGATCTCAGCTACACCCTGGGTTGGGCGGTCTTCGCCCTCGGCTTGCTGGCGGTGGGAGTTGCTCTCCGTAGCCGTGGGGCACGCATCACCTCGATCGCCCTGCTGGCAATCACAGTATTGAAGGCGTTTCTGCACGACCTGCCGAACCTCGGAGGTCTCTACCGGGTTGCGTCCTTCGCCCTGTTGGCCGTTTCCCTGGCGGTGGTGGCGGTGGCGCTGCAGAAGTTTGTCCTGAAGCGGCCTGAGGATGGAGACGAATGAACACATCGATTGTGACCCGTTGTGGCATCGCTGGATTGATCTTTCTTCTGTTGTTTCCCGGTGCCGGTCTCTGCGCCGAAACGGAGGCATCGATCGAGCGGAGTGTGGTGCCTGGTGGACCGGGCGGCAACAGGCTCGAGGTGGATGTGGAGCTGCTGGCCGGCGCCGTAGATGATCTCCGGGATCTTCGGTTTCTGTCGGCGTCCGGTGAGGAGATTCCGTACCTGCTCCTCGATCAACCCAGGGCGGAGCGGAAGTGGAAAGACGGCAAGATTCTGCCTTTGCGCCGAACCAAGTCGAGCAGCGGGTTCGAGATAGATCTGGGCGAGGTCATCAGGATCGACAGGATCCGGGTTGAAGGTCTTCCGGCACCGTTCCTCAAACGAGTCCGGATCGAGGCCGGCGGAGACCGCTCCCGATGGACGTTGCTACACGAGCAGGCGACGCTTTTTGACCTACCCGACGAAGATCTAAAATTGATCGAGCTCGATTTCGACCCGGGCGAGTATCGCTATCTTCGGGTAGTTTGGAGTGATCGATCGAGCGGTCGATTGCCGCTGCCACATCGCGTCGGCGCTCGCCTGCTCCAGGGCAGCCCGCCACCGCCACCTCTCACAGCGCAGTTGGGCTTCGAGAAACGGGCGAGTGAGCCCGGTGTCAGCCGATATCACGTGTCTCTCCCAGCCCCGGGGCTGCCCATCGTAGGGCTCGAGCTCGAGGTTGGGACCTCGTATGTGTTGCGTCCGGCGCGGGTCACCGAAGCGCGGCTGTCCGGCAGCGAGATTCGACCCTCGGTTCTCGGCCAGGCGACACTTCGGCGTGTCGTTCACGAAGACCTCGTGGCCTCGCAGATGGAAATACCGATATCGACTCCGACCGAGTCCGAAGTGATGATCGAGGTCGACAACGGCGACAACCCCCCGCTCGAGCTGAAAACAGTCACCGCCCGGTTCGCGCCCCAGCCGTGGATCTATTTCGAGAGTCCTGATGGCGAAGGGCTCACCGCACGTTACGGCGCGGCGGGCCTTCGTGCGCCGTCCTACGATCTCGTGGCGCTGCGAGAGGCACTCGGTCCAGAGGGCATCGCGCGGGGCGTGAACGACGCGCGTTTCGGGGAGACCCGACACCTCATCGTGACGACGACTCCCGAAGAGCTCGGGATCGAGGACGCCGTCGGTGGAGGAGCCGAAATCAAATTGGCGGGATTTCAGACCCGAAGGACGGTGGAGCAGGGTCCCCTGGGACTCAACGCCTTGCGGCTCGATCCGGCCGTTCTGGCGGGGAGCCGAGCCCTCCATGATCTGCGCATTATTAACGGGAAATCGATCCAGGTGCCGTATATCCAGGAAAGCCTGGGGGAGCCGACGATCCTCGATCTTGCCGAGCCGGCACCAATGCCGGAGCGGGCCGGCGGACGCCAGTCAGCCTACGGACTGACGTTGCCCCACGCCACTTTGCCGGCCGCACGATTGACGATCGCGACGACGGCTCGGGTCTTCGAACGGCGTGTTCGGCTGGTTCGGGTGGAAACCCGCAACCCCCGTGATCCTCCCGTTCAGGTGGTTCTCGACGAGCAGGTCTGGCGAAACCGGGACACCGGACGAGAGGCGCCTCCTCTGAGCTTGAGGGTCCCGGCCCATGCGGGTGATGAGCTGATACTGATTGTCGACGAAGGCGATAACAGCCCGTTGCAGCTCGGAAACCCGAGGCTGTATCTCCCGACCTATCGGTTGCGGTTCTTGCGGCGCAACGATGACCCGTTGTGGTTGATGTACGGCCAGGATGGGCTTGCCGCGCCTCGCTACGATCTGGCGCTGTTGGCGCCTAGAGTTCTCGGCGCGCGGGTGCCCGAGGTCGGCCTCTCGGACGTCGAAGAGGGTCTGCCCGTCATCTCTGCGAGTCGCGCCGGCACGATCGTTTTCTGGTGCGCACTTGTGCTGGTCCTCGTTGTTCTGCTCGGGCTGGTGGCCCGCCTCCTGCGCCGCGGACCAGACGATGAGTAGATGACTCTTCAGATCGAGGAAGAGTCCGTTGTCGGCTCTCGACGCGCCGTCGAATCGTTGGCCCTGGCGGTGGATGAGCTCGCGGCGATCGTCCCCGAGGAGGCGCAGATCGAACGCGCCGTCCGTCGCGGCCACTTCCGGCCTGACGAAGAAGCGGTCCTGCTCTCCTGGTTTGCCCGTTTCCTGACCATCCGAACCGGCCTGTGGGAAGTGCTCGGTGACGTCTCGCGCCCGGTCGGGGGGAGCCTACATCGCGTCCTCGACCTCGCCGGGTGGCGTTGCTTCGTGCTCGGCTACACCTCGGCCTGTCTCATCGTCCGGCTCGACATGCTGCTGCTGGAAGAGGTCGCCCGCGACTCTGCGACCCAGCGAAAGCTCAACGAAGGATCCGAGACGCACCGGATTCCACGCAAGCAGTACACCGCCGTTTTCGAGTCGTTCACGAACCCGGGCAAAGCACATTCGATGGACAATGCGATGCGCTTTGCGCGTCGTCACAGGAAACGTCTCACTGCAATGTCCGAAGACCCGGTCGTGGGACCTCTTGTGGCCGATCTCGAAATGCGGGAAGAGGTTCTGGAACCGAGCCGTCGCCGGTATCTGTCGCGCCTCCTGTCCTTTCTCGGCCATGCTTTTCGACGCACCGGTGCCTCCGCTCGTCAGCAGGCGCTGTTTACGGCTCTCGAGACCGGTGGCCGTTTGGCGTCTGAGCTGAGGGACCATTGGACACCGGACAGGATTGACGTTGGAACCCGCTGCAATCTCGAAAAGCTGCTGCGTCCGGGAGACGTACTGGTGACCCGGCATGACCACGCGTTCACCAATTTGTTTCTTCCCGGCTACTGGCCGCACGCCGCCCTGTACATCGGCTCCGAGGCCGACCGCCGGCGGATGCAGATCGAGCTCGATCCCGATCGAGATTCGCGATGGAGCGGAGACCGGCGGGTGCTCGAGGCTCTCAAGGACGGTGTGTTGTTCCGGCCGCTCGAAGAGACCCTCGCGGTCGATGCGGTGGCGCTGATTCGTCCGCAGCTTGATGAGGCCGAGCTCGCGAGAGCAATTGAACGTGCTGCGCAACAGGAGGGCAAGCTCTACGACTTCGATTTCGACTTCTTTCGTTCCGATCGGCTGGTCTGCACCGAGGTGATCTACCGCGCGTTTGAAGGGATTGGACCGGTGCGACTGCCACTGACGGAACGTTCTGGCCGGCCAACCCTGTCGGCCGAGGATCTGCTCGATCTGGCCGTCGACGGCCGAGGCTTCGACCCGGTCGCGGTGTGCGGTGCACCGACCTGTCCAGAGAGCCTGATCGAGGGTGAGAGTGCCCGCGATGCGATTCGCGGAAGCTATCGATGACAGGTGAAAAGAAAACGCTACGCGAGTGGGTGCGGCGCCCACGAGACTCCCACACTGGATGAACGATTGTCGCTACGCGTAAACCCTACGAGATGTGCAAGCTTCATATCGGTTCGGGTCGGGTGGCCCTTCCAGGCTGGATCAACCTCGACATACAGCCTCTTCCGGAGGTCGACGTCGTCAACGACGTGACAGAGGGCCTTCCGTTCGACGAAGCGCAGTTCATATTTGCAGAGCACTTCATCGAGCACCTGCCGTTTGATGTCGCCCTTCGGTTTCTGCGTGAGTGTCGCAGGGTGCTCCTGGAAACCGGCGTGCTGCGGTTGTCCACCCCCAATCTTGACTGGGTCCTTCGCAGTCATTACGACCCGAGCCGGTGGCGGTCGACCGCCGAGCCAATTCGAGACTGCCTCTGGCTCAACAAGGCCTTCCGCGGATGGGGCCACTGCTTCCTCTACAACCTGGATACGCTGGCGCAGCTCTTGAGCGCCGCCGGCTTTGCGTTCGTCACGGCCCAGGAGTACGGACGCAGTCAGTTCTCGGCCCTCGCGGGCCTGGAATCGCACGAGACCAACCCGGACCTTCCGGCCACCCCTCACGTTCTGGTGGCTGAAGCATCGGGAGTCATCGGCGAGATCTCGCCGGCCCTCGCCTCGGGCGGGCCCGACTTCTTGATTGCGACGAACTCGAACTGAACCGGTGTAGTGGAGGGCCTCAGGCCCGCGGATCCCGCTCGACAGTTTTCAAATGCCTGACTACCATCGCTCCTTGTGGAGATCTACATCGCGTCCTTTGCCGGCCTGCTGAGCACGCTTCTGCTGGTCGTTATCTATCTTGCTGACCGGTACGAACGAGAACCAATCGAGCTGATTCAGAATTTTTTCCTTTCTGGGCTGCTCGGCCAGCTCGTGATCATCCTTGCCATCACTTCTGTGGGTGGAGAGGTCTCGTGGTCGGGGCTGTGGATTTTGATCACCATGGTCTGCGCAGCTCTTTACTTGCCGTTCCAGCTCCACCGTCAGACCGAGATGGACGAGCGTTTCGATGGGATCGTCTACTCGGTTGCCTTTGTTGGCGGAGCCACGTGCGCTATCCACCTCAATAACTTGCCTGGTGTGATCGCGACGTCGCCGTATCGCGGCGCTCTTGTTCCTGGCGCTGTGCCCGACTTCCGCGACCTGCTGATTCTCGCCACATCGTCAGGGTTTGGAACCGAGCTCGGTCAGGGATTTGTCCTGATCCTCGCTGCTGTCTTTGTTGGTGCGCTCCTCGGCTGGCTGCAGTTGCGAGGGTGGCCACCGTGGCAAACGGCCGCCGTTTGTGCAGTGGCGGCTCTCGGCACCACCGGTCTCGACCTGCTCACCGGCGGAACGTGGCCGGTACGGGGGGTGTTGGCGATTGCTGGATTCGCGGTTGTCCTGACCGTCAAACGGCGTTCTGTTTTCAAGGATTCGCCCGAGCCCACCGAGCGCGATGTTCTCGTCCTGGGTATGAAGACGGTGCTGATGGTCTTTGGTGCGGCGCTGTTGGCCACCGTGCTGCTGCAGGCGGTTGTTGAACAACCCGAGGTCCCTGATGTGACCATCACCGGATGGGATATGGCTCACGGTACCCCGTCAACGGTGGGTTCGTGAGGGTTCACTACCTCTGCACCGTTCTTCTTGTGACAGCCTGCGTTGGCGCGGTATCGGCGACTGATCGCAGTTGGGAGAACCCGGTCTTCGATACGGTGGAGGAGGCCGCTGCCGCAGCGAAGAGCAATATCTCCCAACTCGACCAGGAGAGCTCGCCTGCGCTCAGGTTCTTTGTCGATTTCACGTTGACGGAAAGGGATGTCGATGGCCGCCATCCTTCTTCGGCCATCACCGGGGAGGTGATAGGGAACCTGTACATCACACATCCAAGTTCGTATCTACGCAACCGGGTTCAGCTGCAGACTATTGAGAGATTCCGAAACGCAATTCCTCGCCAACAGTCGATTCTTGAAGAGAGACTAGCCCGGTTCGGTTATCCGGACCTGCCCGGGTTGGTTTACTGCCGACTGGTGGAGAGCGTTGACGCATTTGCCGACCTTGGCAAGGCTTCTACCGAAAAGATGACCCAAATAGGCGGGGTGACCTATTACTGCCGGTTCATCGTTTTGCCGCTCTCGTATGTAGGTGAGGAGAATCTCCGCGAGCTCCGCCGTACCGCAGCGCTCAACCCCTCGATCAACGTGGACGACACGGTTCGGCGTTGGCAGCGCGAGTCATTCGCCAATCTGGTCAACACCTTTCGCCACGAGCTGGTCCACGTCCACACCAATACCACCCTCGACGTGCCCTCCTACTCCGACCGCATGGCGTACCCGACCTGGTTTCACGAGGGAACCGCAACCTACCTTGCGGCGGACCCCCACTCTGGTCTCAGCGAGGGATACCAGGTGTTTCAGGAGCTCTTCTTCTATCTGGCTCAGCGCTATGGTATGCGCGACCTTCAGGCTTTCTACGCCGGTGTATTCAGTGGCGGTGATGTGAATTCAGCCCTCGCGGAAGTCTTCGCAATCTCCGGCTCCGAGCAGCTCTTTGCGCGCAGCGCCCGCTGGCATCGCGCCAAGGAGGTCGTCAAAACCGGACTCTGGATTACCGCTCTGGCCATCGTCATCGCAGCTTTTCGGGGTGGTGACCGCCCATATATCGGCATCCTCCAGATGCTGATCGGCGTAGCCCTCGCACTCGCCGTTGCCACCGGGCTCGCCGAGCACCTCTTCGGCCTCAGAGGCCCTGGAGTCGTGCTGGCCTCAAAACTCTGTTTCGGTTTCTGCGCCGTCGTTGTCGGAGTCAAGGGTTTCCGCCGGATTTTGCGGCATCGGAATCGCCAGATCTCGTCATCCTGAACGAGCGGAGGGGTCCGGGAAACCCTTTCCTGGTATCGTCGCCATGGGACGCAAAGAAACCACGATAGCAACGTTCTCAATGCAATAATGCAAAGGATGGCACCCATGAGGGGAGGCGCATGAAGGCCTGTTTCACGTTCTTGATGTTGGCTCTGCTCTGCCTTGCATGTGCTGTTCAACCGGTTTCGACAGAGGACGCCCGCGAAGCTGTAATCGATGAACAAAGCGCGCTGCACATCGTTTCCGCAGAGGGATATAACTGGCCGGAGAACGACCGGGCCTATTGGCCGACCGCGTCGTGGCGGAGCGCGCCACCCGAGCAGCACGGCCTCGATCCGAAAAAGCTCGCCATCGCAAACGAGCTCGCAGAGGAGGACCCCTTCTTCCGCAGTCTGTTGGTCGTGAGAAACGGTTATCTGATCGCCGAGAACTACTATCACGGAGGCGCCCGGGACCAGAAGACCGAGGTGTGGTCGGTGACCAAGAGTTTCACCTCGGCCCTGGTTGGTATCGCGATTGACGAGGGTCATATTTCCGGGACCGACCAGCTGATGGCGGATCTCCTGCCGGATTATCCCGGCTTCGGGAAGATGACGGTCGAAAACGTCCTGACGCATGAGACTGGTCTCGCCTGGGACGAGGGAAACCAGGAAACATGGATCCAGTCACCCGATTGGATTGCCGAGGCCCTCGGCCGGGGTTTCGTCACCGAACCGGGTCAAGCGCTTCTCTACAGTTCCGCGAACTCTCATTTCCTCTCGGCTCTGATCAAGGAAACGACCGGGATGTCACCCGGGACATATGCTGATCAGCGAATTTTCTCGCCTCTGGGTATCGAGTTCATCCCGGCGCAGAGGGTGGATCGCAACACGAGCTGGCAGCAGCTTCATGAACCGATCGAAGGAACCTGGCGACAGGACAATTCGGGATTGGAGATCGGCGCCTTCGGTCTCAGGTTGACCGGTCGCGAGATGGCGAAGTTCGGTTTCCTGTACCTCAACCGGGGCATCTGGGATCGGGAGACCGTTGTCTCGGAGGCGTGGGTCGAGGTATCGACCCATGATCACGTCTTACGATCCGAGACGGTAGGCTTCGGTTACCAATGGATGGTCGTCAAGCGCGCGGGACACATCGCTTTCGACGCGGACGGCTGGGGTGGCCAGAGTATTTCGGTGATTCCTGCGTTGGACATGGTCATCGTCACCAAGTGCGATGCGGTGAATCCGCAGGGCCGCAGCTCCTATCAAGTTCTGGAGAAGGTCCTCGAGGCTGTCGTGAATTGAACCGTATCTATGAACGCCATACCAAAAGTCACCAGGTGATACGTGGAACCCGCGAGGTGCGGGTATCTCACCTGGGTGCCGATTGGTGTCCTGTCACCTCGAGCTGACTCATCTACTTTGCCGCCTTGGCGGCCTGTTTCGCTGCCTTTTTCGCCTTCTTCTCCTTGGCTGAGAGCTTGGGTTTGTTGGTCTTCGCCTTCTTCACTTGACCCTTGGCCATTTCGTTGCCTCCATCCTCAGCGATGGAATTTTTCGGCCGCGCGGCCGGTAGTCGCTGGGAGCTGTCACTGTACTGTACACCCTCAGTCCGCAGATTCGGCGTGCTTCGCGCCGGGACGGATGTCGTCGAAACGGATCTCGGCGTGGAACTCGCGCTTGAGGAGCAGGATCTTGGCGAGGCCGTCGGTCACGAGTCGAGACAGAAACAGTGCGTCCTCGATCTGTTGGAACTCCATCCTCATCCGAAGCTCCTTGAGAGGTTTGGGGGGATGGACAGCCTCCATTTCCAGCCATCGAGGTTCGAGGCTTCCCGCATCCCACGCAATGGTGCCGCGTGCGATATCGTCGTCGTCTTCGTGGCCTGGAGCGGGTTCAAATACAATGACCCGCATCGAGCCCCGAGATTCAACACTGCCAAAAGAGTAACGATCGGCCTCGTTGCCAAACGGATCTGCGAGATCGTCGTCATGGTCGTCATCCCGGTCGCCATTTTCACTTTCGAACTTGGACCGTTCTTTCTCGGTCACATCGGCGCCATTTTCGATGTACGTGAGGAGCCGTCGTTGCGTTGTTCCGTCGTTGTTTTTGACGACATCTGCTTCGACATGAGTCTCTTCGCGGCTTTTTCCGTTGGGTTTCTGGACCAATGACGAGATCGTGATGCGGTAGCTGCCGACGAAGTCGTCATCTTGGTCAAATACGACGGCGTCTTCGAGCTGCTTGGGGACCTCCGGTGGAATCCCGGACTCCGCCGTGACAGCTACCGAGCTCAACACTGCGATACAAAAAATGAAGCTGATTCTGCGCACGGGCCTCCTCGACTTGACCGTCTCCCTGCGAAGCACGCATCGTGCCAGCCTCCGCGTCCAAAGCTAGCAATGACTGATGCCGAATTGACGCAGTGCTCCGCATTTGTAGGATCAGGCCACGGCTCACCTATGATGTCGGAGTTGAAACAACCGGCCGAGGCCGGATCGGGGGGCGAGATGAGAGAGAACTTTCGTGTCGTTCGGTTGCTTGGACTGGGTCTTGCGTTGCTTTTGGTCTTGCTCGCAGCGCCAACTTCTGGCTCTGCTTATGAGGGTTTCACGGTTGACGACGTGCTCGCGTCGCCGTTTCCGTCATCCGTGACCGGGTCAGAGACCGGCCAACGAGTGGCGTGGGTCTTCAATCTTCGGGGAATCTCCAACGTGTGGGTGGCCGAGGGCCCCGATTTCAAGGGGCGGCAGCTGACCGGCTTTGCGGCCGACGACGGGCGTCCGCTGCGGGTCCTGGGCTTCGCGCCGGACAACGAGTGGGTGTTCTTCGCCAAGAGCTCGCGGTTCAACCCTGATCAAAGGGCACTGGGAAGCGGGCCGTCAAAGTTATACCGTGTGGCGTGGGCCGGCGGCGAGCCGGAGGAGTTGGGCGAGGCGGCGTCCGCTGCGGTTTCGCCGGTCGAGCCCAAACTCGCCTTCGTCAAGGAGGAAGGTGAGCTGTGGGTTGTCGAGCCGGGCAAGGAGGCTGTGAAGGTCGTCGCCGCCCGCGGCGCGCTGTCCGAGCCCCGGTGGTCACCCGACGGCAAGAAGCTGCTGACGGCCAGTGTGCGTGGAGAGTTTCCACACCGCTACGGCTTCATCATGGTCTACGACACCGAGGCCGAAACGATTCGCTACCTCGACGCTTCGGTCTACCTCGATGTAGACCCGGTGTGGTCGCCGGACGGCACGAAGGTCGCGTTTCTGCGCCGCCTGACCGGTGGCCACTACTCGGGGTTGACCACAAAGACGGTGTCGACGCCCGACCCGTGGGAGGTTCGGGTGACCGATGTTGCGACCGGCGAGACTGTGCGCGTGTGGCGCTCGCCGGACAGCGACAGCTTTTATTTCGCAGATCTTGCGTGGTTCGACGACGAGCGGGTGGTCTTCCGATCGGAGCAGGACGGCTGGCGCCACCTCTACCTGGTGGGCGCCGACGGGAGTGGTTTCAGACAACTCACCCAGGGGGAGTACGAGGTCGAGGCCTTTCATCCTGCCCACGAGCAGGGGAGGGTGTTCGTGACCTGCAACCGCGACGACATCGACCGTCGCCACATCTGGTCAGTGGATGCACAGGGTCAGATGGTTCCGGTAACCAGCGGGACCTCCATCGAGTGGTCCCCGGTGCCTCTGGCCGACGGCCGGCACCTCGCCTACATCGGCTCGGATGCGGTCTCCCCGGCCCACGTCTTCGTGCGGCGGCTGGCCGGCAAGCAGGTACAGACGCTCGCGCCCGAAGCCCTGCCGAAGAACTTTCCGTCGGACCGGCTGGTCGAGCCTCGGGCCGTGGTCTTTGACGCCGCCGACGGCGTGTCGATCCACGGCCAGCTCTTCATGCCACCCGCGCGGTTCGAGGGCCGCAGGCCAGCGATCATGTTCTTTCATGGCGGGCCGATTCGCCAGATGTTGTTGGGTTTCCACTACAGCGGCTACTACCACCGCAGCTACGCGATGAACCAGTACCTGGCGTCGCGCGGCTATGTGGTGCTGAGCGTTAATTTCCGGCTTGGAATCGGTTACGGCCGAGCTTTTCGGGACGTGCCCGACGGTGGACCGCGCGGGGGCTCCGAGTACCGCGACCTGCTCGCCGCCGCCAGGCTGCTGCGCGGTGACCCTCGCGTCGACCCCGAGCGGATCGGTCTGTGGGGAGGATCATACGGCGGCTTGATGACCGCACTCGGTTTGGCGCGGAACTCCGACCTCTTCGCCGCCGGGGTCGACTTTCACGGCGTGCACGACTGGAACCAGTGGCAGGCCTGGGTTTCCGGAGAATCGAACGACGAAGGCCGAGCGGAGTGGAGCTCGTCGCCAATAGCAGACATCGAGGGCTGGAGCTCTCCGGTGCTACTGATCCACGGCGACGACGACCGCAACGTGCCGTTCTCGGAAACCAAGTGGCTTGTCGAGAGGTTCGACGCAATGGAGGTTGACTACGAGCTGCTGGTCTTTCCGGACGACGTGCACAGCTTCCTGCTGTACCGCAACTGGGTACGCGCCTATGAGGCAATGGCCGACTTCTTTGACCGGAAGCTGGAGGCTCAGAATTAGCCTGCATACCTCACTGGGTTTAGTATCTGGCACCTCAATTAAGACTGACTGGCGACGAGGAGGTTCGGTCATGAAAACATCGCGTCTGTTCATCATCTGTTGGCTGGTCGTCTGCATTCTCGCACTCTTCAGCGCTGTGCCTGTGGAGGCGCAGACAACGGACCCGGCTGACCTCGATGTCGCGAGTTGGATCGAGAAGAACATCCCGCTGTATATGGAAGACTCGCGGATGCCCGGCTTCAGCATTGCGGTCGTTCACGATGGCGAGACCATCTACGCCGAAGGCTTCGGCCTTCGGGATACGCAGAAGGTTCTGCCGGCCACGCCCGACACCCTGTACGGCATCGGGAGTATCACCAAGAGCTTTGTCGCCATCGGTATCATGCAGCTCGTCGAGGCCGGGGAGATCAGTCTCGACGATCCGGTGAGCAAGCACATCCCCTTCGAGCTGGGCATGCCGGACGATCCGATCACGATTCACCACCTGCTGACCCACAGCCTCGGCATCCCGAGCCTGGCCACCTCGACCGTAGCGATTTCCCGTGGACTTGGTTTGGACACGGGAGTGCCGCTGGGAAGTGCAGCGGACTTCTACCGTCTGGTCAATGGCGCCGAGGACGAGATCGTTGCCGAACCGGGCGAGCGGTTCTTCTACCACAACGCCGCTTGGCGAATGCTGGGTGCCATCATCCAGGAAAAGTCGGGTGTTCCGTTTCACAAGTACCTGAAAGAAAACGTCATCGACCCGCTCGGCATGGAGCGCACGACCCTGAGCCTGACGGCTTTCCAATCCGATCCTGATCACATCCTGCCCCACCTCAAAACGGGAGACAGCGTCCAACCCTCCCGGTTTCCGTATCCGAATCCCGACGACAACCTGGATTTCAGTTTCATCACGGCCGCGGGTGGCATCGTCAGCTCGGTCAACGAGATGACCCGATGCGTCAATGCCCAGATCGACAAGGGAAAGACCGCGAGCGGGCGCCTTGCGAGCGAAGCATCATTCGAGAAAATGCAAGAGCTTCACATCCACCGGCCTGACCGCTACTACGGTGAATATGGTTATGGCTTCGGCTTGAGCATCACCCCGGAGTTCTTAGGTCACAAGATGATCGCGCACGGCGGTTCGATCGCTGTATCGACCGCCTACATGGCCTTCGTTCCCGACCTGAAGGCGGGCGTTGTCATGATGGGCAACAGCTCGGGGATGGACTACGGGACGATCGCCGAGTCGGTGCTCGCGATCCTCATGGGGAAGGACCCGGCAGAGGTGATTCCGGCCCTGGTGATTCGCGAGCGGATGAAACGCCTGCAGGGGAGCTACGAGGTCTACCGGGGCCTCGAGCGACTCGAGGTCGTGAGCAGGGGAGGCCTGCTGCACCTCGAAACCAAGAACCGCAGGACCGAAAAGACGACCTTTACGCCGTTGATTCCCGAGGACCCGACGCTCGCCTCGACAGATTTCTACGTTTTGCGCAACGGCCTCAAGTCCCCGGTTGAGTTCAAGATTCACGAGAACGGGAAGATCGATTTGTTCATCGGTCGGTACTGCTACCACAAGGTCGAGTGAGTGTTAGGCTACCTCATGGCTGATAACCACCTGAGATCTGGTTTGGATGAAGGCCGATTCGTCTGTACGGCCGAACTGGTGTTGGGCCGGGACCACACGGTACCCCAGGCCGAGACTTTCGTCCGCGACGCCTCCCAGGAACCGGACGGTATCAAGGTCATCAGTCTCACCGACCTCCCCTCCGGTGGACCGGCGCTACCGCCAGAGGCGTTTGTGCCGTTCGTGCTGGAGCATGGCCTGACGCCTGTTCCTCACCTCACCGGCAAGGACGGCAATCGAAGCTTCGTCGAGGCGAGGCTGCATGGCCTTGCCCGCATGGGGGCGGAGAACGTCCTCGCCCTGACCGGCGACACGCAGCACCGGGGCTTCCAGGGGGAGGCAAAACGAGTCTACGACCTCGACTCGGTGCTGATCCTGTGGCTTGTGCAGGCCCTGCGCGACGGGATCACCTACCAGATGGGGCCGCGGGAGGTCCAGACCACGCCGTTCGACTTCTTTCCGGGGGCAGTGGTCAGTCCCTACAAGTGCAACGAGCCGGATCAGATGATGCAGCTCTATAAACTCGAGCTGAAGATCCTCCTCGGCGCGCGTTTCGTCATCACCCAGCTCGGATTCAACCTGCGCAAGCTGTATGAGCTGAAGCAATACATGGTCCGCGAAGGCCTCGATCATGTACCGGTTCTCGCCAACATCTACGTGCCGACCGCGACCATTGCAGGGATGATGCGGGCGGGCGATATCTCAGGGTGCGTGGCCCCGGAGGAGTTGATTCGGCGCCTCGAGGGGCAGAAGAAGGTTCAACGGATCGAGCGGGCCGCGTTGACGGTGGCGGCGGTTCGCGACCTTGGCTTTGCCGGCGCACACATCGGCGGATTTGGCCTCAAACACCGTGACTTCCTGCACATCCTGGATCTGAGCGCCGAGATCGGTGGAGGCTGGCGGGATCGGCTCGACGAATTGGTGTTCAGCGAACCGGACGAGTTCTACCTGCTGCCCGAGGGCGCCGACGGCCTCAGCGACCCCGAAGGGCCCTACAGCTCGAGCCTGCCATCATCCGGGTCCGGGTTGAGAGAGCGATTGGGCCGGTTCGCCCACGATCATCTCATCTCTTCAGACTCGGCCATGGGCCGGTTTCTGCAAAAACGACTCACCACGGATGGAGACCATTCGGCCGAACGCCGGGGATTCTGGCACCACCTGCTCGGCGCCTCCACCGTCTACCGCAAGGCAGCGTTGGGCTGCATGTCCTGTGGCGACTGTATCCAGGACCACCTCCATTATGCCGGCTGCACGATGAACAAATGCTACAAGGAGCTTCGCAACGGACCGTGTGGCGGTTCGCGCATTGACGGCACCTGCGAGGCCGACCAGGCTCTCCCTTGCATCTGGAACGTGGTTTACGAGACCACGATGGCGGCAGAATCCGATCCCCGCAAGTTCGCGACAACGCTGGTCCCGCCACGGGACTGGTGCCTCGATCAGACCAACGCCATGGCGAACCGGATTCTAGGGCTCGACAACGCCTGCCGCCGGCAGGACCGTGCGGCCGACGAGGCAGAGTCGTGATGAGTTTCCGCAATCACATTCATAAAAGGAGATAGGTATGCTGATCATCGGCGAGCGCATCAACGCCACCCGGAAACGCATCGGTGAGGCCGTCCAGGGTCAGGATGCCGAGCTCATCAAGGCGGAGGCGGTCAAGCAGGTCGAGGCCGGGGCAAATCTCATTGACGTGAACGGGGGGATCCCCGGAAGGGAGACCGAGTTTCTACTGTGGTTGGTCGATGTTGTGCAGGGTGTGGTTGACGTTCCCCTGTGCCTCGACAGCGCCGACGCGGATGCTCTCGAGGCGGCGCTTCCCCGTTGCAGCCGGCCGCCAATGGTCAATTCCATCACCTTCGAGCAGGAACGCCTGGAGAGGGTGACGCCACTGATCACGGAGCACGACGCCAAGGTGATCGCCCTCTGCCTGTCCGACGACGGACCCCCAAAGGATTTTGATGGCCGGATCGATATCGCCGCCCGCCTGGTGGATCGCCTGACCGGGGACGGCGTGCCGCTGGAGAACATCTACGTGGATCCCTGCGTCTTTCCGATCAGCACGGGTTCCGACGTCGGTTCCTTCGTTCTCGACGCGATTGGGCAGATCCACTCACAGTACCCAGGCGTCCACACAATCTGCGGGGCCAGCAACGTGTCCTTCGGATTACCGGTGAGAAAGCTCCTCAACGCGACCTTCCTGGCCATGCTCATCGCGCGCGGGCTCGACTCGGCCATCATCGACCCCTGTAACAGCCTCACCCGCGCAAGTGTTCTGGCGGCGGAGGCGCTCGCCGGGCGCGATGACTTCTGTACCTCATACATCGCGGCGTTCCGCGCCGGCCAACTCGAGGTGTAGCACCCGTATATTTGCTGCGCGTGGCTATTCCTTTTTGTAAATGGGATACAGATCCTTCGGGACGTTTTTGTACTCGAGTGTCGTGAGATCGGCGGGCCCCAGGCCCGGAGTGTCAATCTCGAAGATCGCTCCGGCGAGCCCCGTTTCGTGGAAGCCCCGCCGGAAGTGAACGCGGCTTTTGAGCGAGATGATGTCGCAGTCACCGATGTCGATGCCAAGGGAGTCGAATATCTCTGGTGTCGTCACCTGGTGAAGGGTCGGGGTGACGATGACGCGGTTGTTGTCGCCGAAATGCAGCAACGCGACGGTGTCAAAATGACCGTACTCGCCGAGGTACTCCACCGTGCCTTCTATGGACACGGGCTTGCCGGCGAATTGATCCGCATAACCTCCGACATCCACCGTCAGCGATACGCCGACCGCGGCTTGTGAGACGATTTCGTCGATGCATTTCTTGTCAGCGATCGTGGCGATACAGAAGTTGCCGGCCTCCTGCCGGATCAGGGCCTCGAGGATGTGGGTCGAATTGCCCGTTCGGTCGGCGTGGTCGGCGATGACCACCGGCACCTTGCCCGCTCGAGCCGCGGCCACAGCCATGGCGACCCCCTCATCGGTCTTGGGGAGCTTCCTTCCCGCGAACTCCGCCCGGACTCTCCAGATGTAGTCGGCCATATCGTCAGCGATCTCGTCCGCCAGTGCCTGGTCATCGTTGGTCATCACACTCACCGTCGCTCCCGCATCGGGCACGTCGGCATAAGCGAACCCGAAGAACACCGAGACGTAGGCGTCGGGTCGGCGGCACTCCCATCGTCTTGCGCGTTCCATGATGTCCCGCGCCGGGGAGACTCCGGTTCCCTGGTACACGCTCGGGGTGATCACGCCAGGTTTTCGTGTGGCCTTTGTGGGCTTGTAGGTTCCGCGGATCACCTGGAGGAGGTATCGAGCGGCGCGCTCACCCTGTAGCCGCGCATCGTAGTGGGGATAGCGTTTGACGGTGAAGGTGCCGTCGGCGACCGCGAGGAATTCTCCGTCCTCGTTGCCGTGCAGGTCGAAGGTGGCCACGATCGGGATGTCGCCGACCGCCGCGCGCACCCGGCGCGCAATCTCCGCCTCGGGTCTGGCCACGCCAGTCACCGCCATCGCCCCGTGGAGGGCTAGAAAGACCCCGTCGAACGGGCCCTGTTCCTCGAGATCCTTGATGATGCCGCCGGTGTACTTGTCAAAGGCTTCCGTGGTGATCCAACTTCCAGACGACCCGCCCACGGCATCTCGCGGCGACAAAAGACCGACCAACTCCACGCCCCCGAACTCGCGCACCTGGCTCACGAATCCACGGATGTAGGGCCCGGCCTCGAGCACTGATTCACCCCGCTCGGGTGGGCCGTAGAATTCCCACTCGGCGACCCCGGTCGGCCGCGGGCAGAAGGTGCAGGTCTCGTGCGAAAAGGTGGCCACCCCGATCTTCACCGGCTTCACCTGCTGAGCCTCGCCCGTCCAGGCCACGCAGGGCAGGGCGAGCACAAACATCACGGCCACGACGCGTTCCTTCATGAGACACCTCCTGAAGCCGGACACGAATCCAATTCGACGGGCCCGCTGTGCGGTGGCGGACAGTGATGATCTCGGTGCCGGACCCGCCGATCTTAACGGTTCGTCGAGCAAACAACAGCACATGAGGGCGCCACCCGTGAGAAGTGGCACCCATGTCGCCGAGGTCACTCGCCGGTGTCCCCGGCGTCCTGCACAGGCGGCTTTTCGAATTGAACCGGGGGCGGGATCTCGTCTCCGACGCCCTCCTCTGCCAGCTTCGCGGCCGCTTTCTTCGCCGCCGCGACCGCGTTCGAGCTGGCCTCGGCGTACCCATTACCGCTGCGCTGAGGCTTCGTCCACTCCTCCCGGCGCAGATACAGCGTTTGGGTCGGAAACGCGAATTCCACGCCGAGGTCCGTGGCGAGGCGGATGATGTCGACACCCAGGCGGTGGCGTTCGCGAAGCTCGGTGGCCCAGTCCGGAGTGGCGAAGAACACGTAGACCAGGATCTGCAGCGAGTCCGATCCGAACTCGTTCAGGTAGACGTGAAAATAGTCCTTGCGGGTGTAGGGATGGCGGCGGACGAGCTCACGGATTCCCTCGCAGAAGGCGTCGATCTTTTCGGGCGGCGTGTCATAGGCGATGCCGAGCACCGTCTTCCAGCGCCGGAACCGCCGGTCCCCGAGATTGTCGACCGACGCCTTGACGAGGTTGGAGTTGGGCAGCGTGATCAGGGAGTTGTAAAAGGTGCGGATTCTCGTCGAGCGGAAGCCGACCTCCTCGACCGTGCCCTCGACGTCGCCCGTGATTACCCAGTCGCCGACCTTGAACGGACGATCGAGGAAGACCATCAGGGAACCGAAGAAATTGCCCACCGTGTCTTGAGCGGCCAGGGCCAGCGCGAGGCCTCCGATGCCCAGGCTGGCGAGCAGCGCCGTCAGGTCGGTTCCCAGGAACTGCGCCGCCGTGACCAGACCGGCCGCACCCGCGAACACTTTCAGCGACTTGCGGACCAGGGGAATGAGCATGTCGTCGTACTGGCTTTCGGTATAGGCCGCCTTCCGTGCGAAGATCTCCGCCAGCACGTCGATGAAGCGGAAGACGCTGACGACCGCCACCGCCACGGCGACCACCTTGAGCGCCCGGTAGTAGAGGGTGAAGACGCCGACCGGCAGGCCGAGCCAGACAATGCCCAGCCCCCACACCACCAACATCACGATCATGCCCAGCGGGCGCACGACCCGGAGCGCGGCACTGCGGTCGATCGAGCGCGAGCGGCGCTCGAGGAGCCGGCTGAGGCCGCTCGTCACCAAGGCCGTGAAGATCCTTCCGGTCACGAAACCGAGGAAGACGATCAGCAGGATCCCCAGCCACTGCCAGCCCTCGAGGAAGAGCACACGCCCCCGCAAGGCCTCCGGAACGTGCGACCGCAGCCAGGTGCCCGGCGTCACCGCCTCGGGCGCGGTCCGGCCCACACCGGCGACCACCGCCCGGTCCTTGACCGCCGCGTGAAGGGTGTCCAGCGAGGCGACCGTTGCGGCGCTGAACAACCACTCGCCGGAAATACTCCGCGCCAGCGCGACCTCCCCCTCTGCGCCGCGCAGCACGATGTACGGAGAACCGTCGGCGGCGTCGGGAACCTCCTCGAGGTCGACATACACGGTGCGGTCGAGCACGTTCTTGAGCTCGACTGCGAGTTCGCGTCCCTTGATGCCGCGGATCTCGGATGGCAGGTCCCCCAGATCGAGGCAGTCGGCTGCCCGGCCGAGATCCGCGGGTTCCTCATAAAAGGCCTCGAGAAAGGTCGTCAGTGTGGCCCGCGGCGAAGCGTGCTCCGCCGCCACCGCCGGTGTCGCGAGGTCGGTAGCCATCGCCGTGACCGCGAAGCCCATGATCCACACAGCAGCCAACCATGGTCTGAGTCTCATCGATCCTCCTTCGATCACCCGTCGTCAAGAGTCCGGGCGTTGTCCAGACCTCTCGGATCGCACGACCTCACCCGGTGACGTCGAGAATATACCCCACGCCGGGCACCCCGGTCCTTCTCGCGGCCAAAAGGTGCCAGCCACTCACTTATGATGTTGTGACGAGATCGGATTTCTTTTCGGGTGGGGGAGGGTTGGGGCCTTCAAGATCATTCGCGAGTGCCCGGCACCTTTTAAACCAGGCGCCGATTGGCGCCGATTGCAGGCGGGTGAGCCTGTAACATCGAGTGATGACCTACTCGATCCTCGTCCCGATACCGCGTGCCGGAGCCGTACGGGCGACGGCATCTCGGTGCTCCACGGGCGCCGCACCACAGCTCTGCCCGAGGCCATAGAGCTTAGCGCGTGGCGTCTGACTCGGCCCTAACCTGGCGACTACTATCGGACCTACCCGATGACCGTCCAAGCGGAAGTGACGGCATCCCTGGCCTCGCCTGGGGATTTCCTGGCCGGTCCCCGCTCACTGCTTCGCGACGCTCCGAAACGCCTCGACCGCGGGTTCGTCGTACGCGACGGCAACTACGTCTCGGCGCGCTGGTCATGGGATGCGCACCGCTATACGAGCGAGCTCCTGGCAGTGCTCAACAGCTGACGCAACTTTGCCTGGTCAGACCTTCTCACGGGCCCAGGAGTGCCCTGCCCACTTGCCACCCATGTGGCACCCATGTCGGAACCTACTGTGCTTGCCGATCCGGCCTTGGGGCATAATATGAAAAGAACGGACTTCAGCGTATGCGGAGGGCGATGAAATGTTCAAACTGGCAATATTTGTTTTGGTCGCGCTGGGGTTTTCTTTTCTCTGTTCCATAGCCGAAGCTGTGCTCTTGAGTGTGACACCGTCATACGTTGCCTTGCTCGAACAAAAGGGGAAAGAGTCCGGGAGACTGCTTCGGAAACTGAATGAGGATCTCGGTCGACCTCTGGCCGCCATTCTCAGCCTGAACACAATCGCACATACCGTCGGTGCAGCCGGCGTCGGTATGCAGTCGGCCGTGATTTTCGGCAGCGCAAGCCTCGGCATCGTCTCCGCCATCCTGACGTTTATGATCCTGGTTTTTTCGGAAATCATTCCGAAAACACTGGGCGTGGTCTACTGGCGTACGCTTGCTCCATCGGTGGCAAGAGGGATCATGATCATGATCTGGCTCATGTACCCTCTCGTCTGGCTGTCGGAGAAGCTGACCAAACTGCTTTCAAAGAGGGACGCCGCGGACATTTTTTCCCGGGAAGAATTCACCGCGATGGTCAGGCTCGGTGTGCAGGAAGGACAGATTGACGAGCGGGAATCGCATATCGTCAAGAACCTGTTCAGGTTTCCCAAGTTGAGGGTCAAAGACATCATGACTCCCAGAACCGTGGTGTTTGCGTTGCGGGAAAGCATGACTATCGACCAGGCTTTCGCAGAAAGTCCCGAATTCGTCTTTTCCCGCATTCCTATATTCAAGGACAACCATGACAATATAAACGGCTTTGTGCTCAAGAGCGATATACTCCTGGCCCAGGCCCGAGATCAGCATGAGGCGCGGCTCTATGAGTTCAACCGTGAGATCAGATCCATCCCCGAGATGGCATCCTTATCCAATCTCTTTGAGTTTCTTCTGGAGAAACGCGAGCACATCCTTCTGGTGGTGGATGAATACGGCGGAATGGAAGGCGTCGTGACCCTGGAGGATTTGATCGAAACCCTGCTGGGGCTGGAGATCGTCGACGAAACGGATAAGACGACCGACATGCGGGCCTTGGCTCGCGCCCAATGGAAGAATCGGGCCAGGCAATTCGGTCTTCTCGAAGACGAGCCCCGCCCGGAATCTCGACAAAACGGTACAGGCTCTTGTGAAGAGCTTTGATTACATCATCCCGACCCTAAAAGGTGCCAGATGGGCTGAGTAGGCCGGTCTCCAAGGGTGCACTGATCACAACCTAACATCACGAACGAAAACGAAGACCCAGGCTGGGAGATTGTGATCAGTGGTACCCATGTGGTGATCAGTGGTACCCATGAGTACCTATGCAGTCACTTTGGAGCCGCGATCTTCCGTTTTTCGGGATCGGGATGCTCGCGGTAGAGAATCGCCATCCGCCCAACTGTGCCGACACATTCACAGTTGAGACGCTCCTCGATGACGGGCACGAACTGCTCCCGCTGGTCGCGTTCGGCCGCGATTTTCACCTTGATCAGCTCGTGGGCCTCGAGGGCGGTATCGATGGCGCCAAAGACGTTTTCGCTCAGCCCCTCTTTCCCGATCTGCACTTGCGGTCTGTAGCTGTGGGCAACGCCCCGCAGGTATTTTCGCTGTGACCCCTTGAGTTCGCCCATGGTTCCTCCCGTTACGAACCTGCAGGGTAACATCTGCTGGGGGAGCCACCCATGACGGTGGGCTCTCGTTCACTCCATCGACGCGGAGGAAAGACTCTCGACCAGCCGGCCGAGCAGATCCATCTGCACGTCGGTTGGAAGACCACCGTGAACTCCCACCACGTAGAAGCCTGTGGAGACCACGGCGCCGGAACCCAGTCCGGGGTCGGAAAATCGGAATCCGCCATCCCCGATCGAGTCGATATATTCGATGATCTTGCCCCACTGCTCGTGGTGGGCACGCAGCCCGGCCATCGCTTCGGTGACGGCAGGCTCGCCCGCCAGGTCACTGAAGAACACGGTCCCATCGTCGCCCGCCACCCGGTACGTGGCGAGGACACCACCCGGGAGAAATGCATGGCTCATCATGTCCTCGGCGACGATGCGCTCACTCAACGGGACCAGGCCGTCGCTCGGGAGAAGGTTGATGATCTGCGGGAGTGAAGTGCCGCCGCCGACAGATTTTGCGACCTGTGCGACCAGGCCCTCCATTGCCTCGATCAGAACTGGCTGGTCCTCGTCGGCTTCGGCGTGGATGGAGACGCTTCCTTTCCAGGCCGCAGCCACCGTCCCCGAACGGTAGCCCTCGGCGCCCCAATCCCGGACCTCGGCCTCCGGCGGGCGGCCGCTTCTGTAGAGCCCGAAGGCTCCGAGATCAGATCCCATGTCGTAGACGTCGAGGGTGACACTCGAAAGAGAATTGTCGCCAAACTGGTAGCGGGCGTGAGCCATCCCCTGGAAACCGAATTTGAGGTAAAGAGGTGCGCCGCCGTTGAGGTACTCGTAGAGGGTTTCGGAGTCGTAGTCGGTGGGCCCGTCTGCCACCTGCCACCCATCCATTGACGACGCTGCGGGCAGCAACTCGGCAAGACCGGTCCCGCCGGCAGCCGGCTCCTCACCCGAACCGCAGCCGACGGCCAGAGCTACAACCACCAGGACGCACTGCAACCGGAAAGTCATGGCGCTTTAAACCCGGGCAAAACTGAGGAGTCGGTGGGCCTCCACCAACTCGTCCTTGACCTGACGACCGAAGGGGCACGACGATTCGCACGGAGCGGTGCATCCCTCGCACGAGGCTGCCGAGCACTCCCCGGGCAACTTCCCGTAGAGTTCCATCGAGTCCTTTTCGCGGCCGTAGTACTTGAAGTACATGGCGTACCGCATGACGTCGGCCACCGCCACCTCGTGGGGGCAGCTCGCTTCACAGGTGCTGCAGAATCGGCAGTACTTGTCGTACATCTGCCCTGCGTAGTTCCGCAACATGGCGATTTCGGGCTCGGTGATCTTGGAGCTCGCCGCCTCCGCATACTCCCGGATCTGGGAGAAATTGGTGATCTTGACGCAGACGCTGGCCACGTTCGGGTTGGTGAGCGCCCACTTGATGGTTGCCTGTTTATAGGACAGCCCCCCGGCCTCGAGGTCCTTGATCTCCTTCTCGCGGTTGCCGGCACCGGTCTTGAAGACCAGGGTGCCGATTCCCTTGCCGCTCGCCCGGCTCAGGATTTCGTCCTGGTCCGGGTACGACGCGAAGTCGTACTTGGTGAAGAGGACCTCGAATCGACCGTCATCGATCGCCGCGTTGAGGACATCCTGCATCCCGCCGTGATGTCCGGAGAGACCGAGGTGGGAGACCTTGCCCGCCACTTTGGCCTCCTTGAAGGCCTCATACAGGGCGTCCACCTCAAGATCTTCAGGCGAGCTCACCCCGGTGATGCGAAAGATCTCCACGTGGTCGGTTTGGAGCCGGCGCAGGCTGGCGTCGATCGAGTCGAGGACGCTCTGCTTGTCGGCCCCTGCCTTGACGACCGCGCCGGTGAACAGGACCAGCTCGTCGCGCCGCCCACCGATGGTCCCGATGGCCTTACCGATGGCTTCCTCGGCGCGGCCGTTCTGATAGCTGCCGCTGGTGCAGACGGTGGTCATGCCGGCATCGAGGGCGGCCGATAGCAGGGCCGGGTTGTCGAAACCGTAGGAGCCGAAAGAAACGGCCGACACCTTCAGGCCCGTACCTCCGAGCGGTCGGTACCGCATCTCGAGATCGCTGAGGTCGGCCATGACGTCGTCCACCCGACGACAGCCACCGATCGCGAGACCGGATGTCGCTGCGCCGAGCTTGAGGAATTTGCGGCGGTCGATACCACTTCCGTTGGATGCCATAGTCACCTCCGTCAGGGTCGGGCCGCGGCACATGAAGGGCCGTGGGGCTGCCGATCATTGTACTGATGCCTCGCCTGGAATTATAGGAGCCATCGCGCCACTGATTGATTCACGGGGAGCGGAAGAACTGATTTCCTACGATCCTCAGCCTCGGAAAAACCAGGATCTCTCGTAACCCCACCCCCTACGACAACAGCGTCGGCGATCTGTAGGGGCGGCATGTATGCCGCCCCCTTGAGAGACCCGGAGGACTTCAATTAACAAGGGCGGGATATATCCCGCCCCTACAGTAGAGGCGCCGGTTTTTTTAAGGAGGCTCATCCTGACAGAGACTGCTATAGGTCGACGAAAAACGGGGCCGCCAACAGTCCGACACCGATGAGGATCTGCAGAGCGAGCCCATCGACCAGATAGGGGTAGATGCAGAGGCCGACTCCGGCCGCGAGGAAGCTGATTCTCTCCTGCCGTTTTCCAAAGATGAAATACGACAGTCCGAGGACGCCGGCGAGGATTCCGACAAACAGCATCGAGGCGGATGGCACATCTCATCTTCTCACGGCTACTTTGTGGACAAGATCATAAGCGATCGCATGGCACCTTTTTGCAGTCTGGCGTCGACTCTCGACTCTCTACCGACACACCTCACCTCGATGGCCGATTCTGACGACTAGAACGATGAGCCGGTCGTCCTCGATCGAGTAGACGATACGGTAATCGCTTTCACGGACGCGGTACAGCGGTTCGCTGGAGCCCTGGAGTTTCTTTGCTGATTTCGGGCGCGGCTGCTTCTCGAGTTTTTCGATACGACGAAGGATGCGTTTTAGGATGGGAGGATCGAGCTTTCTGAGCTGTCGCCGCGCGGCCGGAGAGAACTCGACGACGTAAGCCATTACGGCTTACAGCCCGAACTCTTTGCGGATCTTCTGCAGGGGGATGGTGCCCTTCTTTTTTGCCTCCCGGAGTGCCTTTTCGGCCTCCCGGATGTCTATCTCGTCCTCGAGACGCTCGATGAGTTCGAGGTCCTCGATGGGGACTACGGCTGCGACCTCTTTACCGCGACGGGTGATGCGGACCCGGTCCTTTGCATAGGCGACGCGGTTGAGGACGTCCGCGAGGTTTTCGCGGGCGTCAGTTGAATTCAAACTTTCGGTCATTGTACCTCCTGTACATAATATACGTTCAGTACAACTGGATTTCAAGGGGCCTGGCGCTCCACAAGCAAGGGTGCCTTAACCCATGACCGTGTTCGACGACTCCGGATTGACCTCCCTCAGCCGGCTGAAAAAGCCGATGTTGCAGGTGCGTCGGGTGTAGGTGAAGTCGAACTGAACCGGGTCGTCGTCGTGATCGTGACCGGCCTCGACCTTGCCGATCAGGTGCGCCATCAGCTTGCCCACAACCGGCGCATTCTTGAATTGGTTGCCCGAAGTTCCGACCGCCATGTAGAAACCTGGGAGATCGGAGGAATCGTAGATGGGCAGCCAATCGTCCGACACGTCATAGAGGTCCACGATGCCCCGCTGTTGCTCGGGAATCGGCAGCGACGGGATGCGCTGCGCCTTGCGCATCACCTGGGTCCTCCACTGGTCGGTGAAGCTCTGATCGTAGTCGTCGGGATCCACCCACACCTGAGCGTCGCACTTCGGATCCATGGAACCCACCAGGAGGTTGTTACCGACCTCGGGACGCGCATAGCTTCCGGTGTCGCCGTCGGAGATCATCGTCCCCTGCACGTTGAAGTCGATCCCCTTCGGCGCGGGCACGTGACAGACCTCTCGTTTGAGCGCCCGGGTTCTGATCCGCATGCCATCCTCGACCCCCGCCATTCGGTTGATCTTGAACGAGTGAGGCCCGGCCGCGTTGACCACGACCGGCGCCTGCATCTCGGTGCCGTCGGCCAGCTTGATGCCGGCGACGCGCCCGTCTTTCGTGAGGATCTCCACGACCTCGGCGTTGAATAGAAACTCACCACCGTAGCCCTCGCATCCGCGCTGCTGGTTGTGGCAGGCCAGTTGGGGATCGTTGATGTAACCCGACTCGGGGACGTAGATCGCTCCGGCGATTACTTTGTCCGAAGGTTGGCAGAATCGACGGTCCTCGGCCAACACGGGCGGCCCGAAATGATGGGGGTCGATAAAGGGCAGGAACTTCTCGAGCTCCTTCGGGCCGAACTCCTCGTACGCCACCTTGAGATCGTCCAGGTGGGGCAACACGTGCTCGAGGAAGTGATTCTCCTCGTTCTTGATCACCAGACAGCCGGTGTTGATGTAGTGCGCCATCCCGCTCTCATCCGGGGTGCCGACATACTTCGGCCAGTCGAGCCAGTAGTAGTACGACTCGCGGGCCATTGCGATGCCCTCGGCCGTGGAGTAGTGGAACCGGATGATGGCGCAGGTGTTGGAGGTGGAGCCGTAGCCCGCGGCCGGCAGCTTGTCCACGTTCAGGGTCCTGGCGCCCCTCTTGGCCAGTTCCAACCCGATGGCTCCGCCGATGATGCCGGTGCCGATGATGATCGCGTCATACTGCCTGGACATATGATATCTCCTCGCTCGTCCGCCGCTCGTGGTGTGCCGCGAGGGTGGCCGCTTGATGATAATCGAAACATGGGTGGTGTGCGGGCGGAGGACTTGAGTCCCAGGGCGGCACCCGTGAGCTTCAGAGATAGGTCACTGTTGCCGCGAAGGCCAGCGCCAAAAGGGTGATCGCGAAAAAGGCACGCGCGTGGCTCTTGTAATGATTGGAAAAATCCTTGTAGTCCGCCTCAACCGACCCCGGGATGATCACAAAACTCGGTGTGATTCTGCTGACGATCAGCCAGTCAAGAACCACCAGATCCACCAGTGAGGCCAACTGGAACATGGCGAAGAAATGAAGAAATGCGATGGCGTACGTGAAATCATCACCCAGGCCCGCCTTCATCCGGTAGGAAGCGACAAACGGGTACGCCAACACAAACGCGATCCATGGAAGACCCACCAAACCCGCCGTCCACTTCTCCTTTCGGGTCGGTGGGGTGACCTTGTCTTTGACCACATCGGGATAGTCGGAGTAACCCCACACGCGAGGACTGAAGGTGATCATCATCAAGAACAGATATAGATTTGCGATCCCGGCAAATACGAGACTGTCTATGACCACCGTCTTGAAAATCACGGGAAAACCTCTCACGGGGCGCCGATGGGTGCCGCCCATGATAAGTGAGAATCTTCTCCTACGCCGAGAGGCTGCCCTCGGCGCTGGGGAACAATTCGGATTCTGCCAGACACCTCTTCTCATGCACCCCGGCCCCACGTAAAGTCATAAAGTAATGTGTGGCACCCGTGAATTCTGCGGGTTCGGCCGATTGCAATCACGAATGAGGGTCTTTTGAATGAAGTATGAAAAGAATATCTTGATTACTGGAGCCAGCGGCCTGCTGGGACGAAGTCTGACGGCTCGGCTGGAGGAAATGGGCATCGTTGCGGGGGTCGGGTTTTCCCATGCGGCGGGGCGACTGTTTCCGGTGGACCTCCGCGATGAAGAGGCCCTGAAAGGCCTGCTGCACGAGGTGAAACCGGATGTTGTGGTGCATAGCGCGGCCTACCGGGACCCGGATTTCTGCGAGGATCATCCCGAGGAGGCTTTCCGTCTGAATGTGGCCCCGGTTGAACAGTTCTGCGAGCTTCTGCCTGAATCGGTGCCGCTGCTGTTTATCAGCTCAGATTACGTGTTCGAAGGGGTCGCCGCACCATACCGTGAGGAGGATGAACGACATCCTGTCAGTGAATATGGCCGGTTGAAGGTGGAAGCGGAGGATCTCGTTCTTCAGCGCGATGCGGGGTTGGTACTTCGCATCCCGCTCCTGATCGGGGCCGGTCCGACCTGGGAAAGCTCCGGTTTTATCTTCAAAACCCTGGCCCAAATTCAGGATCCGACCCCTTCGAGTCTGGATCATGCCGGCATTCGTTTTCCCACCTGGACCAACGACGTGGCTGAGGCCGTGGCCCACCTGCTGAGAATCGAAGGGCGGGGGATTTATCACTATTCCTCCCTGAAGGGAGGCACCAAGTATGAGTGGGCGTTGGAGCTGGCCAACCTGGCCGGTTTGTCCATGGAGCACATCACCCCCAATCGGGAAGGCTCGGCGACCCGTGCCGTGAGGCCGGTGAATACGCAGCTGGCGGTGGAGAAGATCGGGCACACCGGCTTGAGCCGGTTCACCCCGTTTCGGGAGGCTGCACAGTCGGTGCTTGAGGGGCTTTATAAGGGCCAGGGCCAGCGATCTTGACGATTTCTGTTCTCGTGCTGATCCTGAGAGGAGGCGCTTTCCGCTGGCGGGAACAAGTCATTAAACCGTTGAGCGTCTATCGAACAGTGTGAGAGTTGTGATGGGTGGCACCCATGCCGAATCGTTCGGCGAGCCTGTAACATCGAGTGATGACCTATTCGATCCTCGTTCCGATACCGCGTACGGACTTCGATCCCACCGAAGTCGCCGTGCCGTGGCGCGTACTCACCGAGGCAGGAGTCGCCGTGCGCTTCGCTACGCTGGACGGCACGACAGCCACAGCGGACCCGCGGATGGTGACGGGCAACGGCCTCGGCCCATTCAAGCTCGTTCTTCGTGCTGATGCACGAGGCCGCGATGCCTACGCACGTCTGCTGGACGACCCGCACTTCAATGAACCGCTCACGTACGAGCAAATGAATGCCTCCGACTTCGATGGCCTTTATCTCCCCGGAGGCCATGCTGCGGGGATGAAGGAGTACCTCGAGTCGGTCGAGGTCCATCGGTTGATCGCCGAGTTTTTCGCCCACGACAAGCCAGTGGGCGCGATCTGTCACGGGGTGGTAGCCGTGTGCCGGAGCCGCACGGGCGACGGCATTTCGGTGCTCCACGGGCGTCGCACCACTGCTCTGCCCGAGGCCATGGAGCTCAGCGCGTGGCGTCTGACTCGGCCCTGGCTTGGCGACTACTATCGGACCTACCCGACGACCGTCCAAGCCGAGGTGACGGCATCCCTGGCCTCACCCGGGGATTTCCTGGCCGGTCCCCGCTCACTGCTTCGCGACGCTCCGCAACGCCTCGACCGCGGGTTCGTCGTGCGCGACGGCAACTACATCTCGGCGCGCTGGCCGGGGGACGCGCACCGCTACACGAGCGAGCTCCTGGCGGTGATCAGCGGCTGACGCACCCATCGGCACCGATGTGGTGATGGGCACCGATGTCAACGGGATGTGAGCTAAAAACGTCGTACATGGGTGCCCAGCGGTTTCCTGCCGTGTCGGGTGCGTCTGGGTTGGAGAGACCGGAGGGCGGGCGCACCGGCCCATCGGGGTCACAACAGAGAATGGATGGAAAAACATGAATCACATGCGAATCAGCCTCTCGACCCTGATCGCCTTTGTCTTCAGCCTGGCGATGGTAACCGCGCCTGTCCCGGCCGCTGATTTCACCGTCGTCGACACCGGCCAGAGCGGCTGTTACGACAACGCCGGCTACGCGATCGATTGTCCGGACGAGGGCGATCCATACTTTGGTCAGGATGCACAGCACCACGGCAATCAGCCGGCCTACGCGGACAACGGGGACGGCACAATCTCCGATCTCAACACGGGTTTGATGTGGGTGAAGACCCCGGGTTTTGTCAACAAATCAACCTGGGACCAGGCGACTTCCGGAGCTGTCGGCTGTACCGCCGGCGGGTATGCAGACTGGCGGCTGCCGACCATCAAAGAGCTCTACTCGCTGATCGACTTCGACGGCTGGACAGGTATGGATGCAGCTTCTTCCAGCCCTTACATCGACACCGAGTATTTCGACTTCGCCTACGGCCAGACCTCAAGCGGGGAGCGCTTCATCGACGCCCAATACTGCTCCTCCACCGAGTACGTATCCACGACCATGGCAGGTGACCACACCGTCTTCGGCGTCAATTTCGCCGACGGGCGAATCAAAGGATATGGCACCACCAAGCCTAACGGGTCCAAAAAGTACTTCTACGTCCGATACGTCAGGGGAAACCCGGACTACGGCCTGAACGACTTTGTCGACAACGGAGACGGCGCCATCACAGACCGATCAACTGGCTTGATTTGGTCCCGAGATGACAGTGGCACGGGCGTGGTCTGGGAGGATGCCCTCGCCTGGGTGGAGGCGAGGAACCTCGACAATCACCTCGGCTACTCCGACTGGCGGCTGCCCAACGCCAAAGAGTTGCAGTCCATCGTCGACTACTCGCGCTCGCCCGACACCACCGGCTCGGCCGCCATCGACCCGGTTTTCAGCTCGACCTCGATCGTCAACGCGGGTGGCCAGACCGACTACCCCTTCTACTGGTGCAGCACCACCCACCTCGAGGGCAACACCTCGCGCAAGGGCGATTCCGCAACTTACGTCTCCTTCGGTCGGGCGCTCGGTTGGATGGAATCACCGCCCGGCTCTGGTATTTACCGACTTCTAGATGTCCACGGTGCCGGCTCCCAACGCTCCGACCCCAAGACCGGGAACCCCGACGATTTTCCCTACGGCCACGGCCCCCAAGGCGACGTCGTGCGGATCTACAACCACGTCCGCCTCGTACGAGATGACCCCTGTAGTGATGCGCTCGTCATTTCAGGAACAGGCGAATCTGGCGGCGACAGGTCTTCGGCGAGCGCCGAATGTGACGACATCGGAAACCTCCCGACCGTGATTCGACGGCCATCCGGCAGACGGAGCTAACGAAGGCACCACCCTTTCACGAGGGTGCCACCCACGCTGTGGCACCCATGCTGCCGTGTTTCATGGTTGGCTCCTTTGTTTGAGTCATGCAGGCCAGGCAAGTGAAGGCGAGGTGGCAGAAACGCGCGGTGCCGACGAGCGACGGCTGAGCCACCAGACGAGAGGCAAGGTCACGGCGATTTGAATTGCGCCGCTCCTGGTGCTCGGCCGGCCCGGTGCGAGGCGAGCTACCTCCGTCATCGTGAGGTCGGCGGCAGTGCTGGCCGCTGCGGCCTACATCTGGCTTGGTGCCGTTGGAGTATCTCGCGCCTATATCGAGCGTTTCTGGCACTCCATACCTCCGAGCGAGATGCGGGAAGCAGTCGACTGGGTCTCCGCCCGGCACCTGGAGCAGGGCGGCGGCGAAGCAATCGACATCGGCTACGACCTCGAGCAGGGACGTGAGTGGATCAACGACGTTGCGTGCCGGTCGTGGACCTCGTGGTATTCGATCGGCCGCCCGTACGACTGGTTGCTGAAAAGACGTCACGGTCTTGACAACATCCGCGAGGGCACCTGCGAACGCACCGGTGGAACAGGCTTCCAGCTCGGCTACCGTCTGCTCGACGAGACGCCTGAGGACATGGTGGTCGTGCACACCCTCGAGCACCTGGAGATTCGCGTCCCGGCACCAGGAAGCTGGTGAGATATGCGGGCTAAAGCAGCAAGCCCTCTGCCTCGAGCTTTTTCACCGTCTCCGACACGTCGTTCCGGGGCGTTTCGTCGAGGCCGAACTGGCCCTGGATCAACTCACCAATCTCGTCGATCGATCTTCTGCCGTCACACAACGAAAGTACGATCGCCGCGGTCTGGTTGAGGTAATGGACGGTCTCCCGGCTCGCGTCGTGGACCACAAATCCTTCGTCGGACGCGATAACTTCGAGGTCGGCACGTGCTCTTGGAGGCTTAGCCATCGGCTGCCGAATATTCCACAACTCCACGTCCAATTCAAGCTGAGATACCCTTACGCAGCGGATTCGCGATGAGGTGACGAGTTGCAATGAAAGGTGTTCGATACATCTCGCTGGCCGAGAATAGCGGCTACGGAATCGCAGCTCAGGGATATCTCCGGAGCCTTTTGAGCGCCGGGGTGAACGTGGAGTGGTTCCCTCTGGTGGCGACTCAGCTTGGATACCTGCCATGGGATATGGTGGACGGGTGGGCGGCCTGGATCGCCGGGCTGGCCGATTCAGGGTCGACCGACGGGTTCTTTGGAGAGGCCGTCCAGAGGACGATCGACTGCAACGTTGATCCCGACACGATCATCATCCACTGCACACCGGAACACTGGCCCCTGTTTTCAGATCCCGGCAAGCGCAACATCGGGTACACGGTCTGGGAGACCGACGCGCCACCCCCTCATTGGAAAGGGCTGATGAACTCGGTGGACCACATCCTCGTACCGAGCCGGTTCAACAAGGAAATGTTTCAAAGCGCAGGGATCGAACCGCCGATCGATGTGGTGCCGCATATCGTGCGACCCGAGCCGGCGGCACCATCCACAGAGCGCGTCGCCACCTTTCGCGATGAACACGGCATACACAGCGAGCAATTTGTTTTCTACGCGATCGAGGCCTGGACCCCGAGAAAGGCTCTCTGGAAAACCATTCGCGCCTTCTTGCAGGCGTTCGACGCCGACGATCCGGTCTGCCTGGTCGTCAAGACCGGCCAAACGGGCCCACGATCGAGCGCCGCTCCGGACAACAGTCCGACCGAGACGCTGGTGCGGGAGCTGACCTCGCACCGCGAGCGATCACCTTCCGTGGTCCTGATCAACTACGAAATGACGGCCGTCGAGATCGATCTGCTGCACCACACCGGTGACTGCTACCTGTCACTGGCTCACTCCGAAGGGTGGGGTCTCAGTGTTTTTGATGCCGCCGCGTCAGGGAATCCGGTCATCGTGACGGGCTGGGGCGGTCATCTGGATTTCCTCGGCGACCGGTGGCCCTATCTGGTTGATTTCGAGATGACGCCCGTCATGGACGCGCAGGGTAGGGAGTCGTATCTGCCGACCCAGAATTGGGCCGCTCCTTCGATCGACCACGCCGTTCGGTTGATCCGTGAGGTCTACCAGAACCCGGAACGAGCGCGACGGCACGCTGCAGTGGGGGCCGGGCAGATCGCCGAAGAATTCGGCCAGGACGCAATCGGGAAACGACTCCTCGACGTGCTTCAGGGCGGGTTCTGACGGAGGATTTGTGGCGAGGATTCCAAACAGGTTCCACTTCGTGTTCGGCCTCAAGCCTCAGACCCAGCCGTTTCACATTGCGGAATACCTCTGTCTCGAATCGTGCATTCAAGTGAACCGACCGGATCGCATCGATTTCTACCACCACTACGAACCGTACGGGGAGTGGTGGGAACGGATCAGTCCGAAGCTCGAGCTCCACCGGGTCGAGCTCGAGTCCTATGTCCGGGACCACCCATCGTACTTCACCCACGAGGAGGGCCGTTTCATCAAGGGCTGGAACCTCGATTACGCCCATCAGAGCGACTTCCTTCGGCTCAAGATCCTGCTCGAGCACGGTGGGATCTATGCGGACATGGACACGATCTTCGTCAACCCGCTGCAACGGGATCTCTTCGACCAGGAATTTGTCATCGGTGAGGAGGACCCCGTCACGGGACCTGACGATGACGAACCCCACGCGTCGCTGTGCAACGCCTTTCTCATGTCGGCGCCGGACGCAGAGTTCGGGCGGAGCTGGCTCGAGAGAATGCACCAGGTCTTCGACGGCACCTGGAGCCGCCACTCCTGCATGGAGGCGGCGCTGCTGCAGGCGGAGGCCCCGCACAGCGTGCATGTCGTGCCGAAGAGGAATCACTACAAACATCCGTGCACCTCGGAGGGGATTCGAACCCTGCTCGAGGAGGTGGACTCCGACAACGAGGGCGTCTACAGCATGCACCTGTGGGCGCATCTTTGGTGGAGCGCGTTGCGAACCGACTTCACGGCCTTCCACGCCGGCCAACTGACCGAGGATTACATCCGAAACGTCGACACGACCTACAACATAGTCGCCAGACAGTTTCTTGACTGACTCTCATATCACTGAGTTGCGGGGTTACGAAAGCTCGAGGAACATCGCCCCGGCTTCGTGCGGCATCATCACCACGGTTTCGTCCAGCCGGTAGTCGGCGAGGTGGGACCGCAGGGCGTCCTTGTGCTTGAGTAGCCGTGCCTTCGGCATGCGTTTCCAGGCGGATATGGCGGCGTGGTGCTCGAGGCCCCACGCGTTCCTGCCGTTGAAGACGTAGATGAGGAGATACCCCCGTTCTCTCAGCTGGGCGACCCGGCACCCCCTCCGCACGAGATCGACGACCACCGGCGTGTCCTCTCCCCTCGGGAGATCGTCGTAGGAACCGAGGTGGTCCCTGAAACCCATGAGGGTTCCCTGGATCAGACTCATCGGATACTCCTCCACCGTCCAGTCGTCCCAATACATCTCGCCGGTGTGCTCGAAGTAGTGGAGCTGGTCGGTGAAGAAACAGAAGTCCGCCTTTTCTCTTTGAAGCTCCTCGAGCTGCACCTCGAGCCGTCTCGGGTGGTAGAGGTCATCGTCGTCCCACTGGCAGATGATGTCGTGCGACGCCAGCTCGACCGAACGGTTCCTCAACGCGCCGAGGCTGAGGCCCGGCTCCGCCCGCTCGATTCTGATCTGCGAATCAGGGAACTCGCCTGCGAGGCCCCGAATGTCGTGATCGAGCTCATTCCCGCCGTCGTGAATGATCAATAGCTCCCGCTCGGTCACCGTCTGGTCATCGAAGCAACGAACGGCCCGCCTCAGGTCATCGACTTTGCCTTCTCGGGTGACGGTCAAACAGCTGATCATCTCTCAACCCCTGCGTTTTTGCGTTCCGGGCCGACTCGTTCTGCCAGGTCGCCGACCCATGCTATACAGATACTCCGGAAAGCAGAACAGGCGAACGCCAATTGATGGCCCAGAAATCAGACTCAGCCGGCACCTTCGATCTGACCCTGCTGGGACGATACCGCCCAGGCGTCCGGGTTCAGCTCTACGGCATGTTCCAGGGCTGCTTCTCGATCGCCGCAGTGTGCACCCAGCTTGGGCGCGTGCTGACCGAGCGACTCGAAGGCGTGGCGTTGCACAGCTACAACGGTGGTTCGTTCTTCGAACCCGGCCTGACCGAGTACGCCGGCGTGGACCGCGCGGCCCCCGTCGGTTTCTTCTACGGTTTCCCACACGAAGTCCCCGAGGCCTTCAACGAGCACCCTTTTCGGATCGGCGGTTTTGTCTGCGAAACCGATCGGATCGCCCCGAGCTGGGTCGAAGCCTGCAACTCGCTCAACCTGGTCATCGTGCCTTCGGCCTTTTGTAGGAGGGCATTTCACGACTCGGGCGTCAGTGTCCCGGTGATGGTCGTCCCACACGGGCTCGAGCCCGAGTACCGACCTCTGGTGGAGAAACGACGATCGGAACCGTTGATCTTCTACAACGTCTTTGACGAAGGATCCCTTCTGGAACGGAAAAACGCCGAGGAGCTGATCCGGTGTTTCCTCGACGCCTTTGGTCCGAGCGGCGAGGAGTGTGTGCTTCGCCTCCGAACGGGGCTCTCATCCGGCCTGGTGGATATCCGTCAGCGGCACGACTTCGGAAGGGCGATTCTGCTCGACATCCCCGATCAGCGGGACACCGCTGCCTTCGCGCGGATCTACTCCGAGGTCCACTGCACCGTCCACCCTTCGAGAGGGGAGGGGTTCGGCCTCGTGCCCCTTCAATCCATCGCGTGCGAGACGCCGGTGATCGCACCGGCGGTCACCGGCATGGCCGACTACCTGGACGAAGACAACGCGATGTGCCTGCTAACGGCTGGCCGCACCGCGGGCGTTCTGGGCGGCAACCAGGCGGGAACCTACTTCACGATCGACGAGGCTCATCTGGTCGAGCTGCTGCACCACGCCCACGCCAACTGGGGGGAGGAGTACCGGAAGGTTCGGACCGCCGGTCCCAAGATCCGCGCCCGGTACTCCTGGGAGGCGGTCCTTTCCGAGCTCATCGAGGTCATCGAAGAGGTGCTTGCCACTGAGAACAGTGATCGCGTTCAGCGATCACTCCTCGATCGGTACGGTCCGTAGACGTTGCCGGGGCTGCCCCGATCCCGGGTCAGCGGGACGTTTCCACCAGGTGTTCGCACAATCGGCGTTTGGTGCGGTACTCGAGGTTTTCCGAGTCGTACTCTTCGGCCATCGCGAAGTAGCACCGTGCGTCGCCATATCTTTTAAGCTGAAAACAACATGACGCGACGGTTGCATAGGTCGATGATGTGAACTGCCGTTGATCGTAGCCGAGGTCGGTGTCGATGCGTCCGCTTTCGCGTTCGTGGAGGAGCTCCTCGAAGAGATCCACGGCATCTTCCAGATGGCCGTCCCGAACCAACTGATGACCGTTCAGCCAGACGAGTTGTTGCTCTTCCGGGAAGAGCCGTCGTGCCTCCTCGAGCAGCCCGCCAACCTCCTGGCCGGTGGCGAGCAGGTGCTGGATCAGTTCGACGAAGGGCAGGCTGTCGGTGGCCCACCGTTGTTTCTTCCTGCGGACCGCCTCGATGCCGGACCTCCACGCCTCGTGGGCTGACTCCGGCCGTCCCAGCCCGAAGTGCACCATCCCGAGGTGGTACCAGCAATAGACGTGATCGGGGTCCTCGGCAAGTGCCTTCTCGAGCAGGGGCAGGTTGCGCTCGTGCTTGTGGTCCTGGGGGCCGTCGTACCCCACGTGGTCGAGCACCAGACCGCACTCCCCGATCTCTCCGCCTACATCCTCGAGATACCGGCTGATCCCCGGCCAGATCGTCTCGTGCATGAGCCCCTCGAAACGGATCCCGGGTTCATTTCGGAAGAGACGCATCTCGCGATATGGGGTGTAGCCGGAGCGGGCGTGCAGGAGCACCGAGCAGCCGATGCTGTCAGGATTGTTGAGTGCCTTTTCCAGATCGGTCCGTGGGTAGGGCCGCGCCCGTTCGTCGGCGTCGATGTAGAGAATCCAATCTCCACGGCAACGTTCCAGGCCATGATTGCGGGCTGCCGCGAAGTCGTCGCACCAGGGGAATTCGAAGACCCGGGCTCCGAAGCGCTGTGCGATCGCCACCGACTGGTCCTCCGAACCGGTGTCGACCACCACGATCTCGTCGACGAGATCGTGGATTGAACGCAAACACACATCGAGATGATGTTCCTCATCCCGCACGATCATGGCCGCCGACAGCATCACCTTGTCTGATGCCATGGGACTCGAAGGCGTTGGGTGGGAAGTCGGCCGGGTGCGGCTACGCCCGTTGGTTGCTCCCGAGGGGGTGGCTCGCCATTCTCATATTGCTGCCGAGCGGCTGGCTCATGTTGCTGCCAAGCGGATTGCCCATGTTACTGCCGCCGGCCAGTCCATCGTTTGCCAGGACGGTGGCCGGGTTCAGGTGAAACGACGCGATCACGGGCGCTACATACGCCACGGTTCCACCGAGCAGGATTTTCTTGATCAGATCCCGCCGGCTCTCGTCGATCGCCTCAATCAGTTCGTCTGAGTTTTTTCGGGCTGCCATCTCCGCACCTCCGGATATCAGTCGTAAATGAACCGCTGTCTTCCCTCAAAATATACCACCCTTTTTCGATGGATAGCGAATCCTGGACATGGCGACCTCGACCCGAGCCATGAGTATCCTCAACTGAGGGTCGCCGTGAACCGGGTCATGCGGTTTCGCGCCGGTCATTTCAGCGAAGCGCAATCAAAGGGGGAGCTCCCACGGCGCACGCTCCGGATACATCTCCTCGAAGAAGCCCTGAAGGACCGTCATTTGCTCGCAATATTCAGACGGATCATCACTCCAGTCGTCGTTCACGCAATATGTCTGGGGTCGCGTCTCCAGGATGGTCCGCAGGACGCTGCGGAAATCACCAACATTCGTGTCGCGGAGCCATACCTGCGCGTCTCGAAGACTCGAGGTGACAACCAGCCCGGCCTCCCTCAAGAGCGCACGCATGTGCCTGATCGGATCTGTCCGAGATACTCCTCCGGAACGTACTGAATCCACGAGGCCCGAAGGCAGTTTCTGGAGCCCGAGCGCATACAGAGTCTTTGTCCATGCAGTCGGCGCGTGCAACCCATGGAGATACAGATCCTGAGGCTGGATCGGCACATCACCGTCCGCATAGAAATCTCTCTCTGAAGTTTCATCGCCAAGAAACCAGTCATCATCGAAGCAGATGAATTTCTCGGACAGATCCGGAATGGCTGTGAAGTACAGCTTCTGCATCTCCGAGTTGGGCTGAGGCTCTTGCCCGTGCCTCTTGATGAGAAGCAGCGAGTCTACCCACGCGACTTTCCCGTCGAAGCGCAACCATTCCGGCGGATCACCCTCGCCGAGAATGTGGATGCGTCGAATCCACGGAGCGTGCTGACATATCGATCGTAGCGAGTACCTCAGCTCACCGTTGTCTCGGTACCTCTGAACGCAGTTCATCTCACCGATGGTCGGATTTGGACTCACCAGGAGGCTCTGGATCAGCTTATTTGCGCCGGCAGCAGGACTGATCCAGCGATACAGAGCATCGACAGTTGCTTCCATCTCGCACCCCAAGGTAGCAGTATTCAGGGCTGCATGAAGGTGCCGTCGCGGCCGCCCTCACGATGCAACAATGCGAATTGTGGCACCCATGTGGGCACCCATGGCACCCATGATGGTCGGTGTCGCGACATCGCGAAGGGTGGTACCCATGACGGGTGGATTCGGCCTCCGACGTCGTGCCGAATACCCTCTAATTTTTTCCGTAGATGTGCTTGCCGATGCGCCGGACGCGGGCCATCTCCTCCTCGTCGAGGGGCCCGGCGTCAAGGGCTTTGAAATTGTCCTCCATCTGCGCTGCGGTTGAGGGGCCGGTGACACAGACGTTCACGTCGGGATTGGAGAGAACGAAGCGGTAGCAGTCGGCTGCAGCTAGCGGGCGCTCGCCCGCCGGCATGAGCTTGGGTTTGAGGAGCTTGCGCCAGCAGGTGGCGGTGAAGACCACGGTGCCCGGACGGTTTTCCTGCGGCAAGTACGGGAAGACTTCCTGTTCGGCTCCTGTGTGCACGGCGTTGTAGCGGACGTGAAAGAAGTCCACCGGCGCCTTCACCTCTCCGCTGGCGATCTTGCCGAGGAGGGGCCGGTTGTGGCTGGACATCGCCAGGAAGCGCACCTTGCCGCCGTCCTTGAGCCGCTGAACCCGGTCGGTGAGCTTCTGGCTCGGGGCCTTGAGGTCCTGGAACAGCAGATCGACCCACTCGAGCTCGAGCTTCTTCAACCAGCGCTCTAGATAGCTTTCCAGACGGAAGCTCCGAAAGATCGGCCTGGCCAGCACGATACACAGCTCGTCGCGGTGGCTGGGCGCCAGGTTGCGGATGGCCTGCACCATGTTGCCCAGGTTGAGAATGGGGGAGACGTAGAGATAGTTGATCCCGTACTCGTGAAAGGCCTTCTCGATGGCCGCCGCGGGTACGCCGTAGCCCGACGCCAACCCCATCCGGCTCACCATCAGCCCTGTCCTGCCGAAGGGCACCCGCTCCTTGAAGTCCATTCGCATCCTTCCGATTTAGGGTGGCGCGTATCGTTCTAGCCAGGGTGCCACATTCCATTGTCAAATTCGACGATTCAAATTTACGAAGTGTTACGTGGTGCCAATGCAGGCACCTTAACTTCACAATGCAACGATGCGATGGGTGGCACCTCTGCTGATCAACGCACGATGATGATCTTGGGGCTCGAGGCGCCAATGGCGAAACCGGTGCGGCGTCTTTTCTTCCGTTTGTCCCAGTAGCTGTAATGCACCGAGAACTCATGCGTTCCCTCAGCAGCCACGACTTCGAACGCCCTCTTCTTCCCGTTATTGATCAACTGCGGTTTGAGCGGTTTCACGCCCTTCAACACTTTTTCCGCAGCCACCGAAATCTTGGCCGGCCCGCCTATCTTGTTGTGGAAGATGATGGTGTCGCCGGTGCGTACCTTTCGAATCCCCGGTACCACGAACGCCACCGGTGCCATCGCCGTGATCGCGACGGTGTACGTCTTCGCCTTCGGGGTCGCCGACGCCTTGATAGCAGTGCTTTTCGCCATGGCATGCTCCTTCTCTTCAGTTGCGCCAAGCCCTCAGCTCAGCCTCGGTTCGTGGATAGTTGAACGAAATCCATGTATCGATCATCCTGCCGCAGGCTGTTGAAAGAAGGCCTGCGTTTGATCCAATCCACGGCGAGCCCGTTGTCGAGCGCCGTCCCGATCCATTCCACTGCCAGGTCCCGTTCGCCGAGGTCCTCGTAGCTCTCGGCGATCGCGCCCATGAAGTAGGCGTCACGGATCTCCTGCCGGGTGACGG
>Ga0255054_10000072_pt1 | contig 48080 bp, 44 predicted proteins | sample JV7_2_23_MG_FD_188634 | JGI IMG/M metagenome (GOLD analysis project Ga0255054, IMG submission 188634) | Seawater microbial communities from Jervis Inlet, British Columbia, Canada - JV7_2_23 | ecosystem: Environmental > Aquatic > Marine > Inlet | place: Canada: British Columbia | collected... | reverse complement strand
TTCCGTGATAACTGGTTGCTATGTTCAGGTGAAAGGTTTAGGGAAATAGCTGCCACGACCATTGAAGAAAGGCTCAGGCTATATGGTTCCAAAACACGTTGCTTTTGCCCCCAGAATAAATGGGGCCAGGCTCCATTTTGCAAGAAAGAAGACATTCTCAACTTGAAGACATAACAGCAGAAAATGGAGCCTGGCCCCATTTATTCTCATCATCAAAACATGTTTGGGAGCGTCTCCAAAGCATGAAAAACATAGCCTGTCTCACCCGAGGAACGTCCCCAAAAATAAAGGCACCCTTCCCCTTTGGGAGCGGTCCCCAAAGCAACTTTTTTGCCGTTTACTTGGTTATAAATCTATGGTATAGATAACAGTTGTTTCACTATCTTAGTTTTAGGTTATGGAATTAAAAAAAATTTCTAATTTAATCTCTTATGCGCTAATTTTTTTTATAATTTTCTTTCTGAGCACCATTCTATCTTTTCGGATAATCCTAAAAGGTGAGATGGTTACCCTCCCCAATCTCATCGGAAAAACCTTGGAGGAGGCAAGCTCTGAGCTTACAAGAAGAAAATTATCCGTTGTTCAAGCGGGAGCTCAATTTGACACCCGCTGGGAACGAGGAAAAGTTATTTCCCAAGATCCTCCTTATGGATCGAAATTAAAAATTAACAAGGTAGTAAAAGTCACCCTGAGTGCAGGAACTGAGAAGGTTATAGTCCCCCGGCTTATAGGAAGAAACCTCCAGAATTCAAGCCAAATTCTTAAAGAAGCTAGATTAATAAGAGGTGAAGTATCTCAAGTGCACACCTCCGAATATGCGGCCGGAAAAATCATTTCTCAATATCCTCGGGCTACAGCAGAAGTTGGAAGCAACTCCCCTGTCAGTCTTCTCATCAGTCAAGGAGAAAAAGAAGAAAAGTATCTTATGCCAGATTTGATCGGGAAGAAAACAGAAACTGTCCTAGCGAAGCTAAAAGAATTAGATTTCAGAGTAGAAGATATTCGCTATACATCCTATCCCGGCCTGGAGGCAGGAATTACAATCAAACAGTTTCCCCCTCAAGGCTATCTCATCCAAAAAAAATATCCGATCACTCTGGAGGTAAGTAAACAATGATCCAAATTGCACACTCAATTCTTTCCGCAACCTGTGGCAAATTCGAGGAGGCTGTTGGGATGAGCAGATCTGCTATCTTCGACGAGGAAAACTCCCGGGATACAATCTTAAAGGGGATAATTTTAGGAGGAAAATTCGGACAATCATGAATTGTTTAGTGACTGGAGCAGCAGGATTTATTGCATCCCACCTGTGTCGAAGACTCCTCAAAGAAGGATTCAAAGTCGTAGGTATCGATTCTTTCACTGATTTTTATCCTAAACGGATAAAAGAAAAAAATATAAAGCCCTTGAGAAAGGATGAAAATTTTGAGTTCATTACCGGGGATTTAAATGACCTGGATCTAAAGAAAATATTAAAAAAGACAGATTACGTCTTTCATCATGCTGCCCAGGCAGGGGTCAGGACAAGCTGGGGAGGCAATTTTTCCGTTTATCTTAAAAATAACATCGAAGCCACTCAAAAACTGCTGGAAGTAGCTAAGAACCTTAAGCTTAAAAAATTCATTTACGCTTCCTCTTCTTCTGTGTACGGTAACTGCCCGGATCTTCCTATGTCCGAGACAAATCCCCTCCATCCTTTCTCACCTTATGGAGTGACCAAGCTCGCTGCTGAAAACCTTTGTTTCCTTTACTATAAGAATTATGGGGTCCCTTCGATTTCCCTGAGGTTTTTCACAGTTTATGGTCCTGGTCAGCGCCCGGATATGGCGTTCCATAAATTTTTCAAGGCTATAGCAAAAGGCAACCAGATCCCTGTCTTCGGCGATGGAAGCCAGACCAGAGACTTTACTTATATAGATGATGTTATTGATGCCAATTTTGCGTCCCTTAAAAAAGGGAAAGTGGGAGAAATATACAACATCGGAGGAGGGACTCGGAAAAAATTAAAAGACATTTTTCCCCTTTTAGAAAATATTTGTCAAAAACAAGTAAGATTGGTGCAAAAAGAAAAACAAAAAGGAGATGTGCCTCATACCTTTGCCAATATTGCAAAGGCCCGGAAAGATCTTAATTACTCGCCTCAAATCAAGCTCGGGGATGGATTGAAAGAAGAATGGCTATGGACAAAAAAACTCTATTCTTCCTAGGGGAGAAACAGAATAATACGATGAAAAAATTCAGACTGGCTCTTACAATTTCTTTCCTCTGTCTTATGATTAGTTTTGGCTGTGGGAAAAAGACAACAGAAATTTCACTAGAAGTTGCTTCCTCCGATGAAGCCCTCTTTAAGCTCGGAGAGAAATTTATTAAGAAAGATCCAGAAAAAGCTCGTCTATATTTAAGGCAAGTCATTGATTCCTTTCCTAAGAGCTTTTATGCTCAGCAGGCAAAATTGGCCATTGCTGATTCATATTATCGAAAGAGAGATGAAGGAAGCATGATACTGGCTGCATCCGAATACCGTGAGTTTATATCCCTCTTTCCCTATAGTCCTTCTGCACCCCTTGCTCAGCATCAAATTGCCATGACTTTCTATAGAAAAGCCCTGAAGCCTGGGAGGGATCAGACAAAAACAAATCAGGCCCTTGCAGAATTCAAAAAAGTCGTTACTAATTATCCATTGAGTGAAGAAGCAAAATCTGCCCAGGAAAAAATATTAGACTGTGAAGATAGATTGGCAGAACACACTCTCCATATAGGGGTTCATTATTACAGAGTAAAAGCGTATAACGCAGCCACAAGCAGGCTAACAGAGATCCTGACCAACTTCCCTAATTTTTCAAAAATGGATATGGTTTATTACTATTTAGGTGATTCTTATTATAAGGCGACATTGGTCGAGCAGAGTATCCCTTATTTCACCAAATTGATAACTGATTTCCCTCAAAGCAAATTAGCAAAAAAAGCTACAGCTCGGCTTGAGGAAATAGAAACTAAAAAAAAGTAGTGAGAATAAAGGCTTGTTTATTATCAAGACAGAGGAGCCCTAAATGAAAAAATTTCACCTTATTTTCTTAGCTATTTCATTGTGTTTGATTTTAACCCGGTTCTCCTCAGCTCAGGACCAGGAAGAAGGGATGTTTCGGGCAGTATCAATAACTCCTGGGATTGGCTTTGAATTTTTTTCGAGAACAATAACCTGGGACGATGGTCTGTACACTTCAAAGCTCAAATCTGCTTTTTTCACATTCAATACAGAATTCGAATTTGGGAAAGGATTCTTCATTAATGCCATTTTAGGGTACGCAATGCCCGGCTCCAGTTATAACGAACTGACATTTAGAGAGCTTCCTATTTCTGTAGAATTGGATGTCGGGACTATTAAAGGATATCTCGCTGGGGCAGAAATCAAAAAAAGCCTTATTTATGCTAAAGATCTCCGGGTAGATGTTCTTGGTCAATTCTTTTATTATATGGGAACAAAAAAAGAATGGGAGATTCCAGATCTTATAGAAGATGGAACCGTGGAAGGGGATCCCTCCTGGATGAGAGCATCTATAGGGCCTGTTTTCACTTATAGAGGCTTTGACTCTTTTTATCCTTATCTCTATTTAAATTTCAACAAACTCTGGGGAAACTTCAAGATGGTACAAACAATTCAAGATTTAACAGGAAGTGAGGATAAAAAAATATCCGGAGCAAGTTCATTCAGTGCTACTCTGGGATCCATTTTTAATCTCACCGAAGTCTTCGCTATTAAAGCAGAAGGAAATTTTATACCCCATGGAGATAGAGTCGATTTTGGATTCACAGTTAGGATGATGTATTCTTTTTAATTTCCAGGGAGGAAATCATGAAAAAAGAGAAAACAATCTTTGCCCTTTTTGTCATACCTATCTTTCTTTTTTCGGCAAGTCTTAAACATTGGAAGCTTGATAGGGGAAAAAATAAAAACTCTGTACTTTTTCCGCAACAAATAACATCTTTAAAAAAAATCCAGCCCCTTCAATCCAAAGGAAACAATAGCGGGCTGGATCAAATCTCGCCTAAAACCAAACCTGATTTCCCAGGAAAGGCGCCAGACTCCCCGGGTAAAGCTTACCGCCCCAAACAAGCGGAAATTTTCACACCAGGAAGTAATAGAGGTTTCAGGATTGAAAGACCCCAAAAGCCAGATCGCCCCGTTATTCGTCATCAAATCAAACATATGAACAGAGGCCAGCCTTTTCGTTACGAAAGTCCACTTTATAGAACGGATGAAATTCTGGTCAAATTCAAGCCTACTCTTTCAGCTCAGACGATAAAAACCACTATTGCAGCTTATCAGGGCAAAGAACTCAAAAGAATCCCGAAAATCAACGTTTATAAGATTCAAATCCAGACAACCATGACCTTGGAGGAGACGCTTTTTGCCTTGAAGAGAAATCCAGATGTAGAATATGCGGAACCAAACTATATTGTTTATAGTGCTGAAACTCCTAATGATTCACTTTTTGATTATCAATATGCTCTTTACAATAGCGGGCAAGACATAGGTCCTCCTGGAAGCCCACAGGGAGAAGAAAGAGCTGACATCAAAGCCACAAGCACCTGGGAAGAAACAAAGGGAGATGAGGATGTTGTAATTGCCATAATCGACTCAGGTGTGGACATGCTGCATCCGGACCTGGAGGAAAAGATTCATTCGAGTGGATACGATTTTGTCAATGATGACTCTGACGCCACTGATGACGAAGGTCACGGAACTCACGTAGCAGGGATCGCAGCAGCCGAGACGCACAACGACGAAGGTATTGCCGGAGTGGCCTGGAACTGCAAAATTTTGCCTGTAAAAGTGTTGGATGCTCTAGGTTTGGGCGATGCTTATGATTTAGCTGACGGAATAATCTGGGCAGCAGATAATGGAGCAGATGTGATAAATCTCAGCTTAGGAGTCCCTGTAGAATTATTAATATTAGAAGATGCCGTAAAATATGCCTATGATAAGGATATAGTGATCGTCGCTTCTGCTGGAAACTATATTCCAGCGTTTGGTACAGATGTCTGGTATCCTGCAGCTTATGATGATTACTGCCTGGCTGTGGCTGCAACAGATTACAATGATGAAAGAGCGGATTTCTCAAACTTTGGTCCTGAAATTGATGTAGCAGCACCTGGAGAATTAATCATAAGTACCGTTCCTACCTGGTTTTGGGGTCCGAATTCTTTCCCTTACGCCTGGGGTGATGGGACATCGCAGGCCGCTCCTCACGTCGCCGGGTTAGCTGCTCTGATAAAAAGCGTAAAACCAAACCTTACAGCCGCCCAAATCATGGATATCATCCGTTATTCAGCAGATGACGTAAACTTTGTCAATAATCTTGGAATAGACAATTATATCGGCTACGGACGCCTAAACACAGCCAAGGCGCTTGTGCCTACAGTGATCAAATCTTCAAGATAAATACATTAAAAAAGATTTTCTTAAATGATCAAATCTCTCCGTATCAGAAATTTAGCCACTATTGAAGATATAGAACTCATCCTGGAAGAAGGATTTTCCATCCTCACCGGAGAAACAGGTGCAGGAAAATCCATCATCATTGACGGAATAAGACTTGTTACGGGAGAAAAAGGTTCTCCCGATATGATCAGGACAGGAAAAAAAGAAACTTCAGTGGAAGTTATTTTACCTTTCCAACAAAAGATGCCTAATTTAGAATACTTCCTCACCGAACCTGAAAATGAATTATTTGTCCAAAGAAAGATTTCCGAGCAAAGAACAGGGAAAGGATACATAAACGGAACCCTCGTCCCCATCAAAAAACTCAAAGAAATAGGCGGAGATCTCGTTGATATCTATGGTCAGAACGATCATATTTTTCTCCTCAACCTGGATTATCAATTGAACTATCTTGATGATTACGCGAATGCTTCCCCCCTTAAAAAAGATGTTTCTCGCCTAGCTCAAGGACTCAAGAAACTCTTGAGAGAAAAAAAAGAACTTGAGACAAAAGAAAGAGAAAGAGAGCAACGTCTCGATTTTCTCCACTTCCAGATAAAAGAAATCGAAAAAGCAAATCTCAAACTAGGAGAAGAGGAAGAGCTTCGTCAGAATAGGAATATCCTCAAAAATGCTGAAAAAATAGGCTCTCATGTAAAACAAGCGTTAGAAATCTCTTACACTCAAGAAAATTCAATCTCTTCACTTTTAGCTCAACTCCAAAACGTAGTCAGCGGTCTCGCAGACTTTGATAAAACATTTAAGGAGCAAGGTGAAGCCATCAGCCAGTTTTCCATAACCATCGGAGAATTCGCGGATTTTTTAATCAAATTTAAAGAGAAACAAACAGCAGCTCCTGAAAAATTAGAGGGGCTTGAGGAACGTTTAAGCGAGATAGAAAAATTAAAAAGAAAGTATGGAACGAGCATCAACGATATCTTCTCTTACTTAAAAAGAGCCAAACAGGAACATGAAGAGCTTGGCACAAGTCAAGAAAAGTTGGCCGCGTTAGAGCCAGAGATAGAAAAAAGATTCAACAAATACAAGGCAACTGCAGAAAAACTTTCTTCTATACGGAAAAAGAGTGCTCGCAAACTAGAGAAAGAGGTTGAAAAGGAAATAAGCCTTCTTGGAATGAATAAAGCGCGGTTCAGGATAAAGATCGAAACCATTCTCCTCAACCAGGATACTATGGAGAAAGCAAAAGAGAGCGGCACTGAAGAAGTGGAATTTCTTATTAGCCCCAATCCGGGAGAGGAGTTGAGGCCTTTGAGGAAAATTGCTTCAGGAGGTGAACTCTCCAGAGTTATGCTTGCCCTGACAACCATTGGCAAGGAGATAGAAAATTTAAAAACCCTGATTTTCGACGAGATTGATTCAGGCATAGGAGGGAAAACTGCAGAATTTGTCGCCCAGAAACTCAAAAAATTATCAAATCAGCATCAGGTAATTTGCATAACACACCTTCCTCAGATCGCTTCCTTTGCTATTCACCACTACAGAATTGATAAAAAAGTCACCAAGGACCGAACCTTTACTACAGTTAAAAAACTATCTTTTGAGGAAAGAGTGACAGAAATCGCACGGCTTTTAGCCGGATCCCGTATTACGGAAACAACTCTTCAAAACGCAAGGGAAATGCTAAATCACAACCTTGGTCTGATGAGTAACTAACCTGGATTATTCAGGTGAGGAAGGAGATAAATGATGGACAACAAAGCTGACCGTGCCGCTTCCAGCTTTAAAGAAGGATTCAATTGTTCTCAATCAGTGCTATCAACCTATTCGAAGCTGTTTGGTTTGAATCATGAGGTTGCCCTAAAAATAGCTCAAGCCTTTGGAGGAGGAATGGCTCATATGGGGCATACATGCGGAGCTGTAACCGGGGCTTTCATGGTCATAGGTCTTAAACATGGAAAAGTGAAAGCTGAAGATGAAGAAGCAAAAGAAAAATCATATAAAATTGTTAGAGAATTCGTAAATAGGTTTAAATCTCTTCATGGTTCCATAATGTGCAAGGATTTACTGGGTTATGATTTAGATAATCCTGAGGAGCGGGAGCAAATAGAAGAAAAACAAATTTGTGAAACCCGATGTCCTGAGTTCATCAAGAATGCAGTAGGAGTTCTCGAACAATTATTGTAAAAAAAACTTATTAAGGTCACTTCATCCATCCCCGAATCCCGTTACTTTATGAATGACTACGTTTTCATAACCTGGAGTCTGTCTTTGCCCGCAGGAAAAGATAGCCTTTTCTTAGCCTGAAGATTGTATTATATTATTTACTTAAGAGCTGAGATTAAGGTCAAAATGGAAAAAAGTGCTCGAAATATGAAAAACTTGAAGTTCTACGTTCATACTTTTGGATGTCAGATGAACGAGAATGATTCAGAACGTATAGCAGGGATTCTGTCCACTGCAGGTGGAAAAATATCAAATTCTCTGGAAGAGAGTGATATTATCATAGTAAACACCTGCGCTGTTAGGCAAAAATCCGAAGAAAAGCTTTACTCCTATTTGGGCCGGCTGGCAACATTTAAAAAGAAAAAAAAGACAACCATTGGCGTTGTCGGGTGCGTAGCCCAACTCTACGGATCAGAGCTTTTAGAGAAAAAACCTTTTATTGATTTTGTCCTGGGTCCTGATAATTACAACCAGATTTCCGAGATCATCCAAAGCAATAATAAAGAGAAATTCAACTCCACAAGCTGGAGTCGAGGTTACAATGAAATTCCCCATGAGATGACTTTCCGAAAATCCAACATCAGTGCGTATGTAACCATAATGGAAGGGTGCAACAATTTTTGTTCATACTGCATCGTCCCTTTTACACGAGGGAGAGAAAAATGCAGGCCTATGCAAAAAATTATCCAGGAAATACAATGCTTGTCAAATAAAGGGTACAAAGAAATCCAGTTTTTAGGCCAAAATGTAAATTCTTATAAAGATCCTGACACAGGAAAAGATTTTTCTACCCTGTTAAAAGAAGCCAACCGTGTTGAAGGAATTGAATGGATTCGGTTTGTAACCTCTCATCCAAAAAGCTTCACAAAAAATATAGCAGCTGCCATGAAAGAAGCGCAAAAAGTCTGTCATCAACTCCATCTGCCTGTGCAGTCTGGTTCCTCTTCAGTACTTAAAAGGATGAACAGAGGGTACACCAGAGAGGATTACCTCGAAAAAATAAATTTTCTCCGAACTCTAATGCCAGAAATCAGCTTCAGTACAGATATCATCGCAGGCTTCCCTGGAGAAACAGAAGAAGAGTTCCAAGATACCCTTAGCATACTGGAAGAGGTTCGCTTCAACAATATTTTTTCTTTCCGCTACTCTCCCCGGCCGTTAACTATTGCTTGCCAGGAAAAAGATACCGTCTTTTTCGAAGAGAAAAAAAAGAGACTCATAGAAATCCAGGATCTTCAAAAAAAAATACAGCTGGAGCTTAATGAATCATTTATTGGACAGGTCTTGAAAGTTCTCTGTTCAGGAAAAAGCAAAAAAACTCCTCACCTCTTCTCTGGAAGGAATGAAGGCCACCAGGTCGTTAACTTCAAATCAAAAAATGATGTCACCGGATGCTTTGTTGATGTCCGCATCACTTCGGGTGGACCTTATAGCCTTCACGGAGAAGCTATCAATCAGTTAGATTAGGAATTAGCCGGCCCCCTTTTTAGCAGAGAAACGTATTAAACCCAGGCGCCATAATTTAATATACTTATCTATTGACACCCAATCATCTGCATTCTATACTAGCATAAATCAAAATGGAGTTCTCACCACCTAAGGAATGTTAAAAAAATGACAACATCGAAAAAATCGAAATTTGATAGACGGCGCTTTCCCCGGGTAAAGGCTCCAGTTTACTACCGTCCTGCTGGCGTTTTCGGGACGAGCAACCAAACTTCCAACATTAGCCTCGCAGGCGTGCGTATTTACAGCAACAAGCCCTTCAAAAAAAGCCAACCTCTGGAAATCGAACTCCTTCTACCAAACGGAAACTCTTTGAAAGCTATAGTAAGGGTTGTCTGGATCAGTGCGCTGCCTCCAGGCTCTGAGGCTCTTTATGACGTTGGTCTTGAGTTCCTCAATATAGCCGATGATGTTATTCCCAAACTTCAATCTGTGCTGGAGGAAAGTTCCCCTATAGAATAGCTTCGCCAGCATAGTAGCGGGAAGAATTATTATCTCATCAGGCTGACCATACCCCAATAATCAGACAAAAACCCCCGGGCGACTCCCCAGACATTGCACAGTTACAAATACATTAAAATGCTTCGCTTATGGCAATGTAAACACCAAAAGATTCGTTACAAAAACCAAAGTCAAATCTCACATTGATTTTTTCTTGAGGATTAAGCAAATAACGAAATCCAAATCCTGCAGAATACTTGAAATTATTCAGGACGAAATTATCTACCTTATCTGCCACATCGCCAAATCCTAAGAAGCCTACCATTCCTAATTTCCTCAATAGCGGCACACGGTATTCCATTTGTAAAACAATCATATTTTTATCTCTGAATCGGCCCCGGTAATATCCGCGCATCCAGTTTTGGCCACCTATTAAAGATAACATCTGGAATGGAGGATTTCCTGTGATCAAATTAGAATAACCTTGAAATGCCAGTACATGAGAAGAAAAAAGCGGAAAATATTTTCGAAGATCAAGCCTGTACCGGGTAAAGTCATAACTGCTTCCTAATCCCTTGCGGAAAAGAGTTGCAGATAATTCACAAAAATCTCCTGCTGAAGGGGAAAAAATATTATTTCGAGCATCCCGGTTAATAAGGAAACCTAATCCAGAAGCCGTTCCCCCCTCGCTTCCCAAAATTTCTCTTCTCACTAGCTGACCGTCTTCTTCCACTTTGGTAATAGCATTATGTTCGAATTCGTATTGCATACCAACGTACAGCTTTGGCCATAACTTTTTCTGAAGATTTAGGCTTATTCTTGTAATTCGAGATGTAAAATCTTCTTTCATATCCTCGGATGTAGTCTGGCCAATCCCATAAAATCTATCAGAGAAATCTGTAAAGCTAATCCTGCCCATCAGATGATACGCTTCATTCTTTAAGTAAAGGTCGGGGCCAAATTCTATTATAGACTGCTTTTTTTGGGTATAGATAAGAGCCATCATTATGCTGGAGGGCCGGCTTCTTTTGCGATTTTTTGAAGTGCGGAAGCTATAGATACCCCCTAACCCACCAGCTATTTTAGTTTCCGGCGAGTAAAAAATAATGGGAAGTACAATCAGCTTGCCTTTTTTCTCTTCACTTTCATTTTTTGCACTATCTTCCCCATAAACCAGAGAAGAGCAGACAGAGATTAATGATATGGATAGGCAGAAAAAAATGATGGTTGTGGTTGTTCGTAAATAATTATTCCCTCTGATTATAGAAATTCTCCTTTTCCCTTAATTTTTAAAACGTAGATATAAATTTATCTTTCAAAAATAAACAAAGCCCGATCATGCCCATGATAAAGGCACCAAGAGCAGGATTCAAGCTCAAACTTTCTTCTTAACATCAGCCATCCAGGTTTTATACCTACTGATATAATCATCAGCGACCTTTCTGGGATCGAGCAAAAGATATCGTGCATAATTACTTACATGCCCCTTAAGATATACTTCTTGCGGAAGAGCATCAAATCTCTCATGTTCGATGTTTTCAAGAATTTCCACCCGTATCTTAGTATCGAGCGCAATCTCATACAAGTGTATTCCCTTTTTTTCTCTTATCTTTCTTAAAACATCTCCTCTGAACAAAGGGTTATCTGCTTCTTCTCCTTCACTAACATTTTTAGAAGCTATACCAGAATTTCCAAAATGCGTTGATTTTTGATGCTCATCTTTCAACTCTTCGTTTAGTTTTGTGTATGCTTCTTCAATTTGGTGTAATACTGCCAGCCTCCTCTTCTTTGAAAATTCATCTGCGATTGGAGTTATCACGATAGAGTCAGTGGAATATAACCTTTTTAGACGGAGATATGCATTTTTTATCTCAGAGAGCGATGCACCTGAGTCAAGTTCAAGAATTTCGAAGTATCTTTTTAAGGTTTTTCCAGACATAATCAATTTCGCGATAATTTTATCTCTTTTCCCTTTAGTAGATTCTCTGTGAAAACCTCTACTTCTTTTGCGCTGCGTGATAACGAATAATTCAGCATAAAAGGCCTTCTTTCCCGGACCGATCTCCAAACAGAATCATCATATTCTACAAAGCCCGCAAATTTTGTATCTACACCTAAATACTTCATAAAAATACTCTTCATGGAGGAACCTATTAATATATCATCACTGCTTCTTATCTTGTTCAATATTAGGCAAAGCTTAAAGTCGGACAGCTCCCTATCAATGATATCCCCTACATGTGAGAAGTTAACCCTGATAGAATCGATAAGCTCTCTCAGGCTTTTTATATTATATTCTTCCCTTCTTTCCCACATTTGTTCAACAATATCCTTAAAACCATATTCTCTTAGTGACATTCTTAGTTTCCTGAACAAAGCATTTTTTATAAAATGATACATATTCTCCACTGATGTTATTTCTGGCTCCAAAATAACAATTTTCTTGTCAGCCATAAGAAAAGTATCGATAGTATTGTTATGACTCCCAGCACCAAGATCAATAATTACATAATGTTTATTTAATTTCATAATATGCCTGAATAACTTGAGCTTTTGAGTGAATTTTATGTTGTCGGAGGCGAGGGAATGGATGTCTCCAGTTATCAAGGACATATTATCTATGCCGGTCTTCACTGCAAGTTTATTGAGAGAGGCCCCCGCCTCAAAAAAGTCTGTCAGAGATTTTTTTGGTCTGCTGATACCGAGAAATGAATGGAGATTTGCCCCTCCTATGTCAATGTCTATTAAGGTAACCCTCTTTCCTTTTCCAGCTATATAAGTACCCATCGCACTTGTTACAAAAGTCTTTCCCGTGCCACCCTTGCCACCACCGATTGCCCAAATTTTACCTTCTTTTTCTACCATCAATTTTACTATATTTTAACCACAACCATATATTGTATTAAACAATATAAATAAATAAGATATTTGCGTCAACTGCAACTGGTTACATTCCCCTGGGAAACTCCTTTTATTAAGCCAGAACATCTAAGGGATCATTTCCAAATCCGAGACAAGCGATAGCTACATTCGATGGGCAATTTTAGGAAATAGCTACGGCGACCATTGTAGAGAAGCTCAGGCTACATGGTAAAAAAACACGTTGCTTTTGCCCCAAGGAATAAATGGGGACAGAATAAATGGGGCCAGGCTCCATTTTGGAAGAAAGAAGACATTCTCAACTTGAAGACATAACAGCAGAAAATGGAGCCTGGCCCCTTTTTCTCCGAGTATGTCTGAGCGAAGCACGTTACGCAACCGCCGAGAAGGACGAATGGAGGATTGCGTTAAAAATCTGATGGGAAGCCAGGCTATTTCCTAAAAACCTTTTATAATCACGCAATCTGAAATACTTGCGGAACATCTCCAATTATTGTAATTTGATTTTTTTTATGCTATATATCTTCATGAATTTTTGGACAAGCATCTACACATGACATTGCTTAATTTAATTCCTTTTTCTTTTATTATTGGTTTATTAGGGATCTTTTTTGCACTTCTCCTCTATTTTCTGGTCAAAAGATATCCAAGAGGAACCGATATTATGAATGCAATCGCAGAAGCAGTCCATTCAGGTGCTATGGTTTTTTTAAGAAGAGAATACACTTTCATTTCAATTTTTGTGATCATAGTTTTCGCAGTACTGTGGAAACTCTTTTCCATCTACACAAGCCTTGCCTTTTTCACAGGAGCCTCCTGTTCTATGCTTGCCGGCTTTATTGGACTTAAGGCCTCTACACGTTCTGCTGTCCGGTCGACCCAGGGTGCCATTAAGGGTGGAACTCCCGTAGCCTTGACCATTGCTTTTCAGGGAGGAGCTGTGATGGGAATTTCAGTGGCAGCCCTGGGAGTTGCTGGAATTGGCATTTTTTACTTTTTCACAAAAGACCCCTTAATCATCAACGGCTTCGCCATGGGTGCCAGCTCGGTGGCGCTTTTTGCTCGAGTGGGAGGCGGAATCTTTACCAAAAGCGCAGATGTTGGCGCAGACCTTGTGGGAAAAGTTGAAGCAGGCATACCCGAAGACGATCCACGCAATCCAGGTGTTATTGCTGATAATGTCGGCGATAACGTGGGAGATACTGCAGGGATGGGAGCAGATCTCTTTGAATCCTATGTTGGCTCTGTCATCGCAGCTATGGCTATAGGTTCGACCTTAGCTCCTGCCCTCAAGTATATGTCCCTACCCTTGCTTCTGATTGTGGTAGGCCTTCTCAGTTCCATCATCGGAGTTTTCTCTATTAACGTTTTAAAGAATATAAGCCCTCAATCTGCCCTGAGGAATGCATATTATATTAGCGGTCTTTTATTCTTAGCTGGGGCTTTTTTCTCCGTAAAGGTTATTCTGGGTGACTTAAACGTATTTTGGGCAGTTTTGACCGGTATGCTCGCTGGAGTTTTTATAGGACTCGAAAGCGAATATTTTACTTCTGGTCCCCCGGTTAAAACCATAGCCAGAAGAGCCCAAACAGGGAGCGCTCCAGCTATTATAACCGGACTCGCTATTGGTTTCCAGAGCACCATCCTTCCTCTTCTCACTATTGCAGCCACTATTTTCATCTCCTTTAGATTAGCAGGACTATATGGTATAGCTCTCTCGGCAGTAGGCATGCTGGCCACTATCGGTATCGTCATGTCCACGGATTCTTACGGGCCAATTGCGGATAATGCTGGGGGAATAGCAGAAATGTCCAAAGCAGGCCCGAAAATCAGAAAGATAACGGATAAGCTCGACTCTTTAGGAAACACTACTGCCGCAATTGGCAAAGGATTTGCTATAGGCTCAGCTGCCCTGACCTCTTTAGCTCTCTTCTCTGCCTTCCAGAAAACAGCAAATCTCAAATTCATAAGTCTGACCAATGTCGAAACAGTCATCGGTCTTCTCATCGGAGCTCTTATGCCTTTTGCTATGGCCTCGTTGACGATGAAAGCTGTAGGGAAGACAGCTGATAAAATGGTCCTGGAGATAAGAAGGCAGTTCAAAGAAATAAAAGGTTTAATGGAAGGAAAGGCCAAGCCTGATTCTGACCGCTGCATTGATATTGTAACTCGTGGAGCTTTGATAGAGATGATTTTACCCGGTCTCTTGGCCATTGTTGCTCCGCTTGCGGTTGGCTTTTTTATCGGCCCTGAATCTCTTGGCGGATTTTTAGTCGGAGCCACCTCCACTGGAGTTCTCCTGGGGATATTTATGGCCAATTCAGGAGCCGCTTGGGACAATGCTAAGAAATGGATTGAAGAAGGAAACCTGGGAGGAAGGGGGACAGAAGTTCACCGTGCCTCTATCATCGGAGATACCGTTGGTGATCCCTTAAAAGATACAGCTGGTCCCTCCATGAATATTCTGATCAAGCTTATGGCGGTGGTCAGCCTTGTTTTTGCCCCCTTGATCATGTAGTGGGGACGTTCCCATTTACCGCGTGTTTTCGAAACACTCAGCCTGATCAATTATTTTCCCTCTTACAACAGAACATGAAAAGCTTGCGCCTTTCCCCTTTTTATTGATATTCTTCCCTAATTCAGTTATAATTCCCGCCTCTTTGGATTCGTCTTAAGTGCAACCGAGACAAAGAAGATGAAAGTAAACGTGTGGAATACTATCGTCCAACTCAGCAAAGAAAGAGGAGTGGAGACAAATGTCATCGTCAATGCCATTGAAGAATCTCTCAAAGTTGCCTCCACTAAATACTTCACCCATAATGAGAAAATCAACATCTCTTTCTTGCCTGAAAAGGGTGAACTAAGAGTCTACACAAACAAAAAGATCAGCGAAAATCCTGAAAATCTGGCCACTGAAATCTCTCTTGAAGATGCAACGGAAATAAATGGCTCAAAAAAAATTGGGAACAATATCGAAATCGATCTCCCTTCAGACATGTTAGGTCGAATAGCAGCCCAAGCGGCCAAGAAGGTCATCTTTCAGAAAGTCAGAGATGCAGAGCAAGAAAAAATTTATGGCATATTCGCTCCTCAACTTGGTCAAATTTTAACAGGCGTCTTAAGAAGATTTGAGCAGAATGAAAATATGATTCTTGAAGTGAATAAAACTGAGGTCCTCCTCCCCTGCCGGGAAAAGCTGATGGATGAACAATTCAAGATAGGAGATAGAGTTAAGGCTGTAATTATCCAGGTTCTGAGAGAAAATAAAGGACCTCAGGTCATTGTTTCCAGGGCTGATGCAAGATTTTTAGCGAAACTCCTGGAATTAGAAATCCCGGAAATAGCAAACGGCAATATTGAAATAATAGATATTGTCCGCGAGCCTGGAGAAAGAGCAAAGGTTGCAGTTCTCACTAAAGAAAAAGATATAGATCCCATCGGTGCCTGCATAGGGGTAAGAGGAAACAGGATCATGGCCATCAGCCAAGAATTGCAAGGAGAAAAAATTGATATCATCGAGTGGTTAGAAGATCCTATCTTCTATGCCAAAACAGCCCTCAGTCCGGCAAAAGTCGGAAAAGCCTTTATCCTCGATAAAAAATATAATATTATGCAAGCTGTCGTTTCAAATGATCAGCTTTCCCTTGCTATCGGCAAGAAAGGGATAAATGTCAGGCTTGCTTCGAGGCTAATAGGGTGGAAAATAGAAATCAAGGAAGAACAAAGCCAAAAGCACTTAATTTAAAGAGATAAAATCTTATGGAAAGTCAAGAAAAGAAAAAAAACGCCAAGCCAAAAGCTAAGGCTGTAAAAGCATCGACAAAAAAAATTCTGCTTCGAGAAGGTCTAAGCTCAAAAGAACTCTCTGAAAAAACAGGAGTCAGCTCTAAAGATATCATCGAAAAGCTTAGGCCACTCGGGTATTCCATAAATGTGAATGATGCTATCAGTGATTCTTTAGTCAAACTTATCTCCGAAGAATTTAACCTTAATATAGAATTGGTTTCCTTCGAAAAAGAAAGGCAAATCCAAGCAGAGAGTAATCCCAAGGAACTGGTTTTAAGACCCCCTATAGTCACCATAATGGGTCATGTTGACCACGGTAAAACTACTCTTCTGGACGCTATCAGACAATCAAATTTAGTTGCCAAAGAATCCGGAGGTATCACTCAGCACATAGGAGCATACAGAGTCTTTCATAATAACCGCCCTATAACTTTCATCGACACTCCTGGCCATGAAGCTTTCACACTATTAAGAGCTCGTGGAGCACATTTAACTGATATAGTGATTTTGGTTGTTGCTGCAGATGATGGAGTAATGCCTCAAACAAGAGAAGCAATTAGCCACGCTAAAGAGGCAGGCGTTCCTATAATAGTTGCTATTAACAAAATTGACAAAAAAGATGTTGATATTGATAAAGTCAAACAACAATTGTCAAAAGAAGGAATTCTATTAGAAGATTGGGGAGGAGACATTATCAGCGTGGATGTCTCCGCCAAAGAAAAAACAAACCTGGAAGAGCTTATGGAAATGATCCTTCTTCTGAGCGATGTTATTGAAATCAAGGCTAATCCTAAAGTCGAGGCACAGGGAGTTGTCCTGGAGGCCCGTCTGGATGCCCAGAAAGGCGCTGTAGCCACAGTTATCATTCTACATGGTGTTCTCAGCCAGCGTGATGCCTTTATTTCCGGAACTTGTTATGGAAAAGCCAGAGCCCTCTTTGATGAAAACGGAAAAACGTTGAAAGAAGTAGAGCCTTCTGTTCCTGTAGAAATTCTTGGTCTCTCTGATGTGCCTGAAGCTGGGGATTCTTTTCTGGTCGTCTCAGATTTAGAAACGGCTAAACAGATCTCTCAATACCGACACTCCAAGGTTAAAAAAGCAGAGCCAACAAGGCCTGACCACCTCACACTGGATGAACTTTTCAAGAAAATCGAGGTAGGTGAAGCCAAGGAACTTCCCCTTATTATCAAGGCCGATGTCCAAGGTTCAGTTGACGTTCTCACAGAGATCCTTCCCAGCTTAAGCCTTGATCTAGCCACAAAAGTCAGCAAAAAACCTGTTAAAGCTGGCGAAAAGACAGAAGTAAAAAAGGATAAATCCAAAGAAAAAACAGATCGCGAAAAAGTAAAGATAAGGATAGTGCATTCAGCTACGGGTAGCATCACTGAATCCAATGTCCTTCTGGCATCTGCGGCAAACGCTATCATCATTGGCTACAACACCAAACCAGCCCCAAAGATCCTGGATCTGGCCAAAAAAGAAAATGTAGAAGTCAGAAGCTACAAAGTTATTTATGAATTAACTGAAGACATAAAGAAAGCCATGTTCGGCTTGTTAGAGCCTACAATAAAAGAAACATACTTAGGAAGTGCTGAAATAAGGAAAACCTTCCGTGTTTCAAAGGTTGGAGTTATTGCTGGCTGCTACGTTACTGATGGAAAAATAACTCGAAATGCAGAAGCCAGAGTTATCAGGAACGGAGAGGTTGTCCATAAAGGCCGAATTTCTTCTCTTAAGCACCTCAAAGACAATGTCAACGAAGTCACTAAAGAATATGAATGCGGTATCCGTTTTGAAAATTTTAAAGAATTCCAGGAAGCCGACATCATAGAGGCTTTCCTGACCGAAAAGGTTATGCCAGGGCAGCAATAGGCTCTTTATTTCTTCAATGATCATAGGTTTTTTATCTTTAGAGATTTATATTCCCTACTCTCATTCCCTGAAAGAAAAGAGAAAAAGACTATCCGGTCTAAGAAATCGGTTGAAAAATAGATATAATGTGGCTTTTGCTGAGCTGGATTACCACAAAAAGTGGCAACGAACAACAATCGGCATGGTGACTCTAAACAACCAAAAGAAGATTATAGAGAGTCTTTTCAGCAAAATCATTGCAGATACAGAGAAGAATATAGATGGACATATCATTGAACATCAAATTCATTATTTTTGATATAGGGATTTGATTGCTGTAGGGGCTTGATTTATCAAGCCCACATTGTAAAAATATTAAAATATTATTAAAGCCAAAAACACAAAGCTTAAAGAACAAAAAAGATACGGTATGCGAAACCAATGGCCACGCGAAGACAGAAAAAAGTTACCAGCTTAATAAAAGAAGAACTCAGTCGTCTCCTGGTTGAGGAGATCCAGGATTCATCTTCTGGATTGATAACTATCACCAGGGTTGAAATGAGTCCTGATTTAAAAACAGCCCATATCTACCTGAGTATTTTCGGTGGTGAACAAAAAGAGACAATCCTTGAACTTTTGGATAAAAATAAAGGACACCTGAGAAAATCTATTGCCTCTAAAGTCAAATTAAAGTATAATCCCTTGCTAATTTTTTCTTTTGACCAAAACCCTGATTACGAAGCAAAAATTGATAAGCTCTTAGAAAATATAAGAAAAGATGAAAAATGACCCTCTAAGCTTAACCACCCAGAAAATTCTCGAAAGCCAGCGTATTGTTATCACTTCTCATCTCAGGCCAGATGGTGATTCCATATGTACCAGCCTTGCCTTGGCCTTTATGGGGGAACTCCTGGGAAAAGAAGTGGAGATTATAAATAAGGATAATACTCCGTTTCCTCTCAACCACTTCCCCAATATCGAAAAAATCAAGATCGGACAAATCCCTCCCCAAGGTTTTGATATGGCCATTCTCCTTGAATGTGCTAATGTTTCCCGCTCCGGGCAGGAGAACCTGGATAACTATTTTAAAATTAATCTGGATCATCACCATTCCAATGATTATTATGCGGATATAAATTGGGTTGAACCCGAGGCATCTGCGGTAGCAGAAATGGTTTACAGACTTGGAAGAAAATTAGATACACGGTTTACCTCTCAGATAGCCAATCATCTTTATTGTGGGATTGTCTCAGATACAGGATCATTCCAATTCTCCAACACCAACGCAAGATGTTTCGAGGTCTGCCATAAATTAATCGAGTCTGGAGCTAGCCCCATCAAAGTCTCTGAGCTTTTATTCAACAATAACTCTCCAGAAAAAATTAAACTTTTAGGCCAGGTCCTTTCCACTCTGCAGATGAATGAAAAAGGTAACATTGCCATGATCACCATGTTCAAAAAAAATTTAGATTCTCTTAACCTCAAAGAAATAGATACTGAAGACATCATTACATTGGCCCGCTCTATCAGTGCAGTGGAAATGGTTCTCTTTTATAAAGAAATTAAGGAAGATACCTTCAGGGTCAGTCTCAGGTCAAAAGGAGGGGCTAACGCTGCTTTTATTGCTGAGCATTTTGGCGGAGGTGGTCATCTTCACGCAGCAGGCTTTACTGTCACTGGCAAATACGACAGATTAATAAAAGAAATTCCTGAAACAGTTGATAAACTCTTGAAAGAGCAAGAAAGAATCAAGACTAAGAATGATCAGAAGCTTATTGACTCATACTAAGTTATGGACGGGCTTATCCTCGTAGATAAACCACAAAACTTCACATCCCATGATATCGTCCTCAAAATAAGAAACATTCTAAACATCAAGAAGGTTGGACACTATGGCACTCTGGATCCTTTAGCCACCGGCTTGATGCTTCTTGCCTTAGGAAAAGCTACAAGGTTTTTTCCTTTCTTTTCTACTACAGATAAAGTATATGAGGGATTAATAAGATTGGGATTTTCCACTGATACATATGACTCTGCTGGAAAATCCACTTCATCAGAAGAGAAGAACTATCCCCAAAAGGACAACCTTTTAAAATCTATGAAAAAATTCGAAGGCGAGATTCTGCAGCTCCCTCCCCCCTATTCTGCAAAAAAATATAAAGGAAAACCTTTGTATGCGTTAGTGAGGGAAAAAAAAGAATTTGAATTAAGACCGAGTAAAGTTTTTATCCATTTTTTTCAATTAATAAAATACAAGCCCCCTCTTCTAGAATTTAAGGCGAAATGCTCATCTGGAACTTATATCCGTTCTCTCGCTCATGATTTAGGGGAAGGCCTGGGATGCAGAGCTCATCTCTCCGAGCTTACCAGAACAGATGTGGGAAATTTCAATGTAAAGGAGAGTCGCTCCATTGGAGAAATAAAAGAACTGGCTGATGCAGGAAAGATTGATGAATTTCTCATCCCTTTTGAATCACTCCTTCCTGAATATCCTAAAATTATCCTCAACGAGAAAGGTTCTGTTCTGGTCAAAAATGGCAATTTGGTTTCCCCTGAAAATATCCAGAAAGTAATTCTTGATGAATCTTCTTCTACCAAGACCTCTCCTGAAGGAGAAGAAGTATTCAGAATGTTTAGTCTAGAAGGAAAACTTCTGGCTTTGGCCAAAAAGATGCCTGAAAAAAACTGCTTCCATCCTTTCTTAGTTGTTGACTCAAAGGAAGTAAATCAATAAATTAAAAGAAATGAAAAAAAGAGAATTGTTTGCTTCCCGCTGGGGAATTATTTTTGCCGGCCTGGGAATGGCTGTGGGCACCGGAAATATATGGCGTTTTCCACGAATTGTCGCCCAACAGGGAGGAGGAGCATTCCTCATTCCCTGGATTCTTTTCCTTTTCCTCTGGTCCATTCCTCTCCTTATAATTGAAATATCCATAGGCAAGAAAACCCGGTCGGGAGTTATCGGGTCTTTCGGAAAAATCATTGGCAAAAATTATGCCTGGATGGGGACTTTTGTCACCTTTGTCACTACAGCCATCATGTTTTACTATGCAGTAGTTACTGGCTGGTGCCTAAAATATTTCCTGGCAACATGCTTCCAGGATTTAATCAAAAAGGACTCGCTGGCATTCTGGAATTCTTTTACTTCTTCCTGGGAACCGGTTCTTTTTCTCTTTGCCGCTCTGGGGATCGGCGCCTTCATAATCCACAAAGGAGTTGTAAAAGGAATAGAGAGAGCCAATAAAATTCTTATTCCGTCTCTTTTTATTCTACTGATCATAGCCTGTGTGCGCAGTCTGACTCTTCCTTCTGCTTTTCAAGGTTTAAATTTTCTTTTTTCTCCTAATTTTGCCAGATTGGCTGATTACGAAGTATGGTTGAATGCCCTGAGCCAATCTGCCTGGTCTACAGGAGCAGGTTGGGGATTGATCCTTACCTATGCTGTTTATTCCCACAAAAAAGAAAATCCTGTGCTGACATCAACCACGCTTGGTTTCGGAAATAACCTCGCCTCACTTCTGGCAGCAGTAGCTGTCATTCCAACTGTTTTTTCCTATTTTTCAACGCAAGATTTCTCCCATCAAAAAGTCCTCGAAGTGATGCAAGCAGACAGTCAAGGTCTGACTTTTATCTGGATTCCTAATCTGTTTTCAAAAATACCTGCTGGCTCTTTTTTTCTGGCACTTTTCTTTCTCGCTCTTTCCTTTGCTGCCTTTTCCTCTCTTATTTCCATGATGGAACTTGACACTCGTATTTTGATGGATGCGGGATTCTCAAGAAAGAAAGCTATATCACTGATATGCATATGCGCGTTCCTTCTCGGGCTTCCTTCTGCCATAAGTATGGGATTTTTTGCAAATCAAGACTGGGTCTGGGGTTTAGGCCTAATGGTTAGCGGCTTTTTCTTCACCATCGCAGTCCTTAAGTATGGTCCAAAAAAATTCCGCCAAAATATCATTTCCACTCCTGGCAGTAAGGTAAGATTAAATAAATGGTTTGATATACTTGTCACTTTTCTACTTCCTCTTCAGTTTTTGGTGATGCTTGGATGGTGGCTCTGGAAAAGTTACTCTGGAAATCCTCATAACTGGTTTAATATAACCTCTCCCAACTCCGTAGGCACTGTCCTTTTTCAATGGATCATAGCCCTTGGATTATTTATTCTTTTAAACAAAACCATCGCAAAAAAAATGTTAAGTAATAAAAATGAATCTTGAAGCTCTTCTTTTTATGGTTTTTATTTTTGCCGTCTGTCTGGGTGGCTTTGCTTACAGCCTCTATCTATCTTCTAAAAATAGATAGGGCTAGGCTTATACCCCATATCATCAATCAATCCTTGAATTTTAGTCCAAGATATTGTATTTTAAGGTGGAAATGAGACTTAACAAAAATCAAATAGAGCATATGGCTTTCATTATCATTCGAAACCTGCTTAAAGAAGAAAAAATTATCTCTGATAACAAGAATAAGCTTAATGATAGCCTTATGAATCTCATAACCGATGAGTTTCAAAAAGAAGACACACTTGACCAAGAAGTGAGAGAAATTCTCAGTAAACACATGGAAAAAATCCGAAGCGAAAACATTGAATACCAGACTATGTTCAGAATGATCAAAACAAAATTAGCTAAAGAAAGGAATATTGTGCTGTGACCAAGAGATTATCGAGAGAAAAAGTCAATTTTTTAGCTCGCCAGATACTTGATTTTCTGTTTGAAAATGATGAGGTCGAATTCCTTTTTGAACCCAATGAAATAAGACTCTCCGTGGTAAAAACCCTAGAAGAAGAACTACAACTCTATGATTTAATAGATAAAAAAGCTATAGAAAAAATCCAGTCTCAGAAAAAAGCCATCGAAGAAGGAAGCAGGGAGTGGGAAATCCTATACCGCAAATATTACAATGATGAAATCTCGAAGCTCGGAACATTTCTCGAATAAAACTGCCTTAAATAAGGGGGGAAAAAACTTAATAGAATTCGAAGAACTAGTCCGCTATTCTGAAACCGATCAAATGGGAGTTGCTCATAATAAAAATTACTTCGGGTGGTTTGAGATAGGTCGAACAGAATATTGCCGCCAAAAAAATATTCCTTATAAAGACATCGAAGCGCAAGGATTCTATCTGGTTGTTGTCGAGGCTTTCTGTAGATACAAGAAACCACTAAAATATGATCAAAAATTCATTATTCGCGTTTTCTTGGAAAATATAACTCCAAAGAAACTAGAGTTTGCTTATGAACTGGTAACCAAAGAAGAGAAAAAATTGATAGCCTCAGGTCATACAGTCCACATCGTGACTAATTCAGAGGCAAAAACCTGCTCTCTACCACCCCATATAATCAACAGTTTGAAGGCTTCTTAGCTTAAGGGAATTTTCAAAAATGCTTAATAATTTATAACACTACCTGCTATTCATACACTAATATCATTACTCGCCTGTTCTGAGACCTTCCCTCACTAGTCGAATTGTCAGCTATCGGCTTGTCACTTCCATAACTGATCACTTCCATTCTGTGAAGAGGAAGATGATACTGATTGTGTAGGTATTCCATCACTGCTTCAGCTCTTTTCTTCCCTAAATACACATTCCAGTCCTCTGGTCCTGAGCTATCGGCATGTCCCTGGATTTCAAGATACAGACCTTTATTCTGAGCAATAAGCGTCTCAACAAATCTATCCAATGCCACCTTGGCTTCATCAGCGAGTTCGAAGCTCTCGAATTCAAATTTAGCTTCATCATTTTTTATAATCTCTTGTAAAATCAGTTTTCCCTGAGCAAATCTTCTCACTTCGCTTATCTTGCCGACTATTTCGGACTTCGTTTGACTCATTTCGGACTGACTCTGGGTAATGAGCGAACCAAGAGTGGTTAATCTTTCATCATGTTCTTTGATTCTCTTCTGATTCTCCTCAACTGCAGTTTCCATCCCTGCTATTTTTTGATCCAGATTAGCCGCTTGTCCCAGCACCATTTTCTTGGTAGCGCAACCCGTGTTAGCTATCAATCCTATGATAAACACGGCTCCAACAAGAAATGTGATTCTGTTTTTGTTCATTTCTACCTCCTTCCTTTTTTTTATGATAATTATTTTTTGATAATATGAAATTAATTGAACCTCGTCCAGAATTTTTTCATCATAACACAAACTTTATTATCTTCAAACCTCTTTTTAAAATCTTTTCTGCGATGACTTCACTCTAAATTATTGTTAAGAGGATTTCTTTTCACCGCTATAATACCCTTCTCTTGTTCTCACTTTGTACTTCTTTTTTGAAGTAATAACTTTGATTTCTCGATATTCATTTTCTTGATTTCTATAGGAAGTATATCCGAGTATATACTGATGGCTGAGTTCTTTTTTTATCTCTCTTAAAGCAGCGTCCAATTCTTCAGCTTGATTGATAAAAAATGCTTTTCCTCCTGTAGCTCGAGAGAATCTTTCAAGCGAGTAAACAATACCAAAGGAGGTTAATGAAGGAGAATGTTTATACTTTTTTAAATATTGGTCACTCAAAGGAATTTTATAGCCGATGGTAAATATAGGGATATCTACTCTTCTTGCAATTTCAACGGCTTGATAGTGAGAATATTGGCTATCATTCTCAATCCCATCTGTAATCAAAAGAATAGCCCTCTTTTCGTTATTTCCTTTATTAGCAAATTCTGGAGTTACCATAACTGCATCGTTTAAAGCTGTCTGACCATAAGCATCAGTCTTTTCCAGTACAGCCAAAAAATAATTTTTATTATTTGAAAAATTCATACCAACCTCCACTTCTCCATCAGCAAAAATCAATAAAGAGAATTCATCATCAAGACCAAGAAGGAATGTCGCGAGATACTTGAGTGATTTCTTACTCTCTTTCAGCTTATCCTGGATAGCCATGCTTCCACTTACATCAAGGAGAACCGTTAAACTTAAAGGTGCTTTAAAATCGTGGCTAAAGTAGGTTAAATCCTTCTTTTCATTGTTCTCATAAATAGAAAAATCTTCCTTTTTTAGGTCGTTAATGTACCTTCCTTTTTTATCCTGGACTGTTACGGCTATTGAGATGGCACTGACTGCTACAGTATGAGATGTTTTTTTATTTTGTGTTTCTTGCGAAAAGGATGATAGGGAAGATACCTTTACCATTGCCGCAAAAACGAAAATAAAAATGACTGATAATGGCAAAAATTTTCTTTGTTTGCTCGGTGTGACTCTCCTCATTTTTTTTATTTTCAGCACTTTCTTATTATTATAGCTTAAAATTGATGGATAGAGGAAACGGGAATTAGTTTAAGAAATATAGCCTTTTTTGATTAAATAATCCTTGAGAGCATTTTCCCAGGGGGAAAATTCAGTCAATCCTATCTCTTTTGCTTTTTTGTTCTCCAAAACAGAATAAGAAGGCCGGCGAGCTCGAGCCCCGTAGGTTTCAGAATCGATAGGCTCAAGTTTAGGCCTTTTTCCCGTTAGAGAAAATATGGTGCTTGCAAACTCAAACCAGGTGCACTGGCCTTCGTTTGTTAAATGATAAAGGCCATAATGTTGTGTGCGGATGAGCTCCCCTATTCTAAGCGCAAGTTCTGCAGATGATGTGGGGGTAACACACTGATCGTTCACTACTCTTAAAGGTTTTCCTCTTTTCTCTACAAATACCATCGCATCAACGAAATTGGTTCCTTTCCCCCAGCAGCCTGCTTCTCCATAAAGCCCACAGCTTCGGATAAGGAAATATTTCTCCAGAATATTCTGAACATATAATTCACCGGCTAACTTGGAGGCAGCATAAACATTAAGAGGATTGGGTTTGTCCTCCTCTACATAAGGCGTCTTTTTATCTCCATCAAAGACATAATCTGTGCTGAAATGGACCAAGGTCAAACCAAGCTCCTGGCAAATCAAGGCGAGATCCCTGACAGCTATTGAATTAACTCGGAAGGATTTCTGCGGATTTCCTTCACATTCATCAACTCTATGGTAGGCAGCCGTATTTATGACTACATCAAGGTTAATTTTCGAAAGAGCTTCTTTTGTCTTTTCAGGATTTGTTATATCAAAAGCAGGATAATAAAGAGGAAAAATCTTCTCTCCTTTGAGGACTTTAACCAAATCAGAACCGAGTTGACCGTCAGCTCCGATAATTGCAATTTTCATCTTTCATAAATCACTTCCCATTGAACAACAATTACTAATATAAACGCAATATATATTTTTACAATGTCATTGCGAGCCCTGAAAGGACGTGGCAATCTCTTCTTTATAGGATGAGATTGCCGCGCTGCGCTCGCAACGGCGGATCGCCACGCTGCGCTCCTCACGAAGACACAAGAATAATTGCGCTTGTATTAAAATTAAAATCTTGATTGATCAATTTATTATTGTAAATAAAAAGGCCAAGGATTATCTCCTTGGCCTCCAGGATTACTTTTCTTGAGACTAAAAGAGGAGCCTGTAGCCAATCATTATTTTGGTATCGCCCAAGAACCGACCTTCAAGGAAAATAGAACCTTTAGTTTTAACTCTATTAATCACATCGTACCCGATAGTGGCAATTATCTCTGCCTTCGAACCCTGACCAGTTCTGCTTTTTGACGAGAAACCAGCGCCGCCTCCAATATATATAGATTCGCTTGCATAGAAATTAAGAAGCAAGCTTGCCATGCCGAAGCTCCTCCAGGGAGCTTCGCTAAAAGCAACAGCACCTCCTGCTGATACCACTAAATCCAATGTACCAGGGGTAATACTATAGAGCACACCTAAACGTCCTCCAACATAGCCACCAGTCCCTCCTCCCCCAGATGCAGCCATAGGACCGACACCAACCAAGAAGAAAAGTTTTTTGATTTTTTGTGTCACTTCAACTCTGGCAGGCTCGGAAACTGCCCCAAAATCATCCGTAGCGATAGCTGTTACAGCATATACACCCTCATCTTCAAATATTTTTTCCCAGGTAAAAGGCATATCGTTATCCGTATGCCTATCAACTAAATTCCTTTCCTCATCGGTAATCTCAAAATCAACTCGGACAACATCTCCGTCGGTATCAGCGACTTCCGAAGCGTCAAAAGTGACCGGTAATCCAACATAATCTTCCACAGCGGAGCTCGCCAATCCACTGACAGGAGGAGAATTGATGTGTGTTTTTGCCTCACAGGAATTTTCAGAAGGCTTGTTTTTTACGTTGAAAGCTGTTCCCTTAAAAACATACTCTCCAGGTTTATCAAAATTTGTCTGCCATTTGGGAGAGTCTGGGGTTAAAGTTTGAGAAGTTATTTTATTTCCATCTGCATCAAAAACCTCTACTTCCATGGATTTTGCTTCCCGAGAACCGCTCATATCTACGGATATAGGATCATTCAGATTAGCCTTTGCAGGATTAACAATTATATCGCAGACTGCATCAGGAATAATTTTTTCAATTTTACGGAGGGAAACATTCCCGCACGGCTTGGGCATGACGAATTCGTAATGATTGTAACCTTTTACTACGGTAAAAGAAAAAACTGGGAGAGGTGCCTTGCCTGCCCATTCAATGTTTTCGACCACTTTTATCTTTCCGCGAGCACGAAAGAGCATCCATATCAATTTATCGCCGATAGGCAACTGTTTTTCCTCAAAAGACGCTGTTTCTATCTGTTCAATAAAAGGGATGTACAGCTCGCCATAGCCAGCTAAGTCGAAACCATATTTGATGTCTCCTGAATACTTGTGGAGAATGGTCTTCATAACTTCAGGGACGGGAATTTCGCCTTTAATCCGAACGAGAGTGAAAACTCCCACTCTTTTCAGTTTCTTTGTTTCGTCTGTTTCAGCATATGAACTCAGAGAAAAGACCGCAAAAATTCCAATCATCAAGAAAGCTATGGTTTTACTGCGCATCTTTACCTCCTTCAGCTAAAAAAAGACATGGTCAATGCTTATAATTACCTTTTTTAATTAAACGGATAAAACATTCACTTGTTAAGGAAAAAAGATGTTTTAGCAGGAATCATCTTCTTGTAAATAACACCTTTTATGGTGTATCATTTTTTTCGGTATCACATCATCTCTTATAGCATAATATATGCCAATATTTAAAATAAGGGAATTTAACTGGAAATAATCATATTTCCTTTGTTTTCAATAGATAAAAGAGAAAGAGAAGTAAAAATTAAAAGCATTGCTTAGTCCTGTATTCTGGAAAAAATTCCATACCTATAGCAATAAATCCATAATGACCGTTATAGACTGAACCCTCCTGCTCACCTTTGTTAAATGATATTTGTATTTTATATGGTGAATATGGGTTTATTCTATTTCCCTTGGGACTAAGAAACTTTTAACAATGCTTCGGATAAGCCGGGAGTCCTTGGGGGCAGATTTCAGGGCTTTCTCAAAAAAGGGTTTAGTTTCAAGGTTCAACGAGATGCACTTCTCCAAAAATATTTGGGCATTAGAAATATTTATCTCAGGATGAACCTGAATTCCCCATATTGGTCTCTTTTTCAGTTGAAAAGCCTGAATCTGGCAATATTTGGAAGAAGCAAGAACAAGTAAGGCATCACTCAAATTCACTACCTCATCGAAATGACTGGAGAAGGAATAAGCACTTCGTTTTTTCCCTAAAAGCTCATTTTCCACTTTGATCTGCACAGGAATCCAGCCTACCTCAGGTTGGGCACATCTCTGAACACTGGCCGAACCTAAAAGGGCAAAAGCGAGAAGCTGATGTCCATAGCAGCTGCCGAGTATAGAGAGCCCTTTTTCCACAGCATCTTGAACCACCTCAATCTCTTCATAAACCCAGTTTTCTCTCTCTATGATAGAAACTTCCGAGCCGCTTAAGATTAAATGCGTGTAACCTTTTTTTAAATCAGGAAAATGGCTTTTAGTAGCTTTGAAGGAATCCCATTCAATCCTTAAATAAGGCTTCCAGTGTTTTTGCGGATTGTAGATCGACGAATCTATAGAATTATCTATGAAGGCAACTTTCACTTCTTTCTCTCTCAGACCAACTTCCTTTCTTCATATGAGTTCTCTCCTAAAATTATAAGCATCCATTGACAAAAAACAACTTCTTTCTATTTTATGTAAACATCTCATTTTCCATGATGAGGAAGAAGTCATCCATAATGTAAGAGTATTTGGGGATGGATGAAGCGACCTTAAAAGATTTAGCCTTCAAATTCCGATCTTCGAGGGGAGTCCACGCAGTGGACCGGCGAGTATGTCTGAGCAACGCGAGTTACGCAGCCGCTGAGAAGAGCGGGATTTGAATGGCGTTAAAAATCTTTTGGGAGCGAGACCATTCCCAAATACTCTTATTAAATAATCGCGGATTTGGAGACATTTTTCTATTTTATTAATATTTCCTTTGTTTTTGAAACATTGATTCTGGTATAATTCAGTTTCAACAAAGGAGGAGAAAAATTGCCCAACGTAAAACAAGAAACAGAACTCTATGTAATTACACCAGATGAGCCTGGGATTTTGGGTAGAGTCATGGGAACCCTAGCCAATGCGGGTGTAAATCTTAAAGCTATTTACGCTCGTTCTGAAAGAGGGAAAGGCATCTTTTTCCTTATAACTTCTGACAATAAAAAAGCTGAGAAAGCCCTGAAAGGAATAGGATACGAGGTGACAACCAACAATGTTGTTACCGTCGAAATCGATGACCGCATCGGAGCCGGAGCAGAAGTGGGCGCTCTTATCGGCAATGCGGCTATTGATATCGACTATTGTTATGGAACCTCTGCTGGGGGAGTGAAAGCCTTGTTGGTGTTTCAAACGAACGACAATAAAAAAACCTTCGAAACTCTGAGATAACTAAAAAATAAAAGGAATCGATCCTTCCTAAAAAAATGAGCCCTTCTCTTAGGGGACACCTCAATCATCATACAACTGCTTTTGTAGCAGAAGTAATGTCTAAATGGTTGGATGATAGTGTAGTTTAAGAAGGAAACAATCTTTTAGCTTTTTAGTTAGAAAAAAAATATCTTATATGTTAGACTGCTTTCTGTTTAAATCTTGCGAAAGGACGTGTAAATGGAAGAACACAAACCTTACGTACCGGATATAACTCCCTATAAAGATATCACTCTTAAAGCTGTTATTATGGGAGCAATATTCGGTGTCATTTTTGGCTCTGCCAACGCTTATCTAGGATTAAGGGTCGGGCTTACAATATCCACGGCCATTCCCCTGGCCGTTATTTCTGTAGCCGTATTCAAAGCATTAAGTCCGATTCTCGGAAAAAGCACAATCTTGGATTGTAATATAGCCCAGACTACAGGGTCGGCCAGTTCTTCCTTGGCTTCAGGACTCATTTTTACTATACCTGCCCTCTTTCTCTGGGGCTTTAATCCAAGCCTATTCAAAATCGGCACCTTAGCCCTCCTTGGAGGAATTCTGGGAGTTCTCTTTATGATTCCCTTAAGGAGAGCCCTGATAGTAAAGGAGCACGCAACCCTCCCCTACCCGGAAGGCACAGCAGCTGCTCAAGTCCTGATCTCAGCCGACGAGGGAGGGGCAAAAGCCAAAAATGTATTTCTTGGTTTGGGAGTAGGCGCTTTTTTCAAGGCCCTTGTTGAAATTTTGAAACTCTGGCCCGAAAAAATCTACCTTAAGATTCCGGTCTTGAAAAAAGCTCTGCTAGGTATGGAACCTACGCCTGCCCTTTTGGGTGTTGGCTTCATCCTGGGGCCTCGAATTGCAGGGATAATGGTGGCCGGCGGGCTTCTCTCCTGGATTGGAATCATTCCCTTGATTTCCTACTTTGGGGAAAACCTAAGTATGCCCTTGTTTCCTGAAACAAACCTGCCCATAGCTCAGATGTCTGCAGAAGAAATCTGGAGAAACTATATTAAGTTTATAGGAGCAGGCGCAGTAGCTGTGGGCGGAATCATCGCTGTCGTCAAAGCTATGCCCACAATGTTCAGTGCTCTGAAGATAGGCATTAAAGACTTCAGCCTCAGCAGACAAGATGCGCAATTCCAGAAGAAAAGGACTGATACTGACCTTCCCATTACTGTTCTTGGCCTTGGAGTTCTTATGGTAATAATCATAATAATACTCGCTCCCCAAATCCTGGGCATCAGCACAACCTTTCTGGTGCGGCTTATAGCTTCGGTCTGCATCGTCATTTTCGCCTTCTGCTTTGTGACAGTCTCATCCAGAATCGTGGGCATGATAGGTGTATCCTCAAATCCCACATCTGGGATGACTATTGTGACTCTCCTCGGAACAAGCCTTTTGTTTTTAGCCCTGGGATGGACGGATATATTAGGGATGGCAACAGCCCTTACTGTAGGGACAGTGGTTTGTGTCGGCGCTTCCATCGCTGGCGACATTTCCCAGGATCTTAAGGCTGGCTATATAATCGGAGCTACACCTAAAAGACAGCAGAGCTCAGAATTAGTAGGAGTATTGGCATCAGCTTTTGCTATAGCCGCAGCGGTCTGGCTTCTAGGAGAAGCCTTTTCTTTTGGATCAACAGCTCTCCCTGCTCCCCAAGCTACCTTGATGAAAACTGTCGTCGAAGGAGTACTTGGCGGCAACCTTCCCTGGGGACTTGTTTTGGTTGGAGGAACTTTTGCGATCGTAGCCGAGCTTCTCGGGGTTCCTTCTCTTCCGTTTGCTGTAGGCATATACCTTCCTCTTTCTACTATGACTCCAGTCTTTGTGGGAGGAGCTGTAAGACATTTTATCGAGAAAAGAGCCGGCAATAATGAAAAGCTTAAGGCCACAAGAAAAGAGAAAGGAGTCCTTCTAAGTTCAGGCTTTATTGCCGGAGAAGGAATCCTCATGGTTTTTGTCGCTATATATGCCTATTTCGCTAAAGCAACGCCTAAAGGAATTGGCCTTGTCTGGCCAGGAAGCGTTGGTGATTTCGTAGCCTTAGCAGCTTTTATTGGTCTAGTGGGCTATCTCGTTGCGAAAAGTTATAAAAAATAAAACTTCTTCTCTGCTTATGGCCTAACCTAGCATGCCTGATTTATTCATAAATTATGCCGACACCAATATTCATTTTCATTGATATATGCTCGTTATGCTGATTTCCCTTTAACAGAACATTCAATCGGTCTCAAATGATTTTATTTTTATTTTATATCGGCATAATTTACCCTTTGGGCGGGCCGATTTCACCGCATCTGCTTCGTTACAGGGTATTTGCGGTGGAGAACCACAGCCGCATACCCAGCGCCTCGCATCTGCGGCAAACTCGATCCGTGAATAAACCAGGATTTTGACTCTAATCTATATTGCAAAATTTAATAATATATACTATTTTTGATAGGAGTATAATTTTAATGGAGATAAGATGAATTCCCTAATTGTAGCTTTCATCCTAATTCTATGGCTCATCCTGGGCTACAAGATATACGGGAGTTTTATCGAAAAAAAAGTTGTTCAACCTGACAATTCCCGTCTTACTCCAGCCAGAGAATTGAGAGATGGAATCGACTACACTCCTGCAAAAAAGTCTCTTCTTTTTGGTCATCATTTCTCCTCGATTGCGGGAGCAGGACCTATCCTGGGGCCTCTGCTTGGAGTCTTATATTTCGGTTGGCTTGGCGCTCTCCTTTGGGTAGCTCTCGGCAGCATTTTCCTAGGCGCAGTTCATGATTACACATCACTTATGACATCTGTCCAGAACAAGGGCACCTCTTTAGCCGATATCTCGGAAAAGACTCTGGGTCTGCGAGCAAAGATAATATTTTCTATCTTTCTTTGGTTAGCCCTGGCCCTGGTCATAGCCGTCTTCGCTGTCGTTGCTTCTAGGACTCTTGTTTCTCAACCTGAAATAGTCATTCCCACCTTTGGACTGGTATTCATTGCCATTATCTTTGGTTGGTTGATATATAAAAAGGGCATCAATATTGTCGCCGGAACTATTCTCTCTCTCCTTTTCCTTTTTCTCCTTATTTATGTTGGCAGTATGGTGCCAATAATTCTTCCCGCTCAGATAATCGGGATGTCCAGTCAGAATTTCTGGTTCTATGTTCTGATCATCTATAGCCTCTTCGCCTCCTCCCTCCCCGTCTGGTTTCTTCTCCAGCCTCGGGATTATATAAGCACCTGGATTCTCTTTTTGGGGCTCGGGTTAGGCTATCTTGGTCTAATCCTTATGCATCCCTCCCTGAATGCTCCTGCTTTCGTTTCTTTCCACAGCAAAGGCGGCAAACCCTGGGAAGGCGGTCCCCTCTGGCCCATGCTCTTTGTCATCATTGCTTGCGGCGCCATTTCTGGCTTCCACTCCGTGGTTGCCAGCGGAACAACAGCCAAGCAATTACCAGATGAAGCCAGCGGAAAATTGATTGGATACGGTGGCATGGTCACAGAAGCTGCTCTTGCAGGCCTTGTAATATTCATTGCCGCAAGTGCTCTGATCTGGGATACTTCGGGGGTAGAAAGTCAGTTTGGTTTTCAGTACCTAATGATATCAGTAGGAGATCCGATCAGGGCATTTGCCACAGGATACGGAAGGCTCCTCTCTTCTCTTCCCGGTCTTACCCTAGCCATAGGTTCTTTCTTTGGTATGGTCATGCTCAATGCTTTTGTCCTTACAACCCTAGATACCGGAACAAGACTCGGCCGGTTTATAACAACAGAACTTTTGGGAAAAAAAGTGCCTACTCTTAACAACAGGTGGATAGCATCTCTCGTTGTTCTTGTATTTGCAGCGATCCTGGGAGGAACTGAAGGTTATAAAGTTATCTGGCCCGTCTTTGGCGCCTCAAATCAGCTCGTAGCAGCCCTGGCCTTAATCGTTGTCTCTTCCTACATGGTAGGCACAAAGAGACCCAAAAAATTTACAGTTTATCCGGCTATCTTTATGCTGGTTACCACCCTCGCCGCTCTTAGTTACCAGGGATATCACTTTTTCCAGTCAAAAAGATATCTTTTAGGAGGCCTCAGTCTTATCCTCATAGCTCTGGCATCTATCATTGTTTATGATGCCCGAGCCATTCTATTCACAAAAGATAGAAGGGCTAAAGAGTAAGGCAATAAAGAAAAACTGAAGAGGCCTGATTTATCTGAAGAAGTTTGATTCATCGGTTCTCTTCCCAATAGTGTGGGTAAAATTAGCCATACATAATGGAAGAGAACCGATTCTAGCGTCTAAAATAGTTGAACAGTCAGCTCAACGGATTCCCGGTTCATGGAAGGGAAGTAACTTTGAAAACAACTCCTTTTGGATCAGGACAGCATAAGGTTTCTGTCTCAGAAACCCAATCATCATGGGGAAGTTCATCTTCCCTCTGTTTGGTAGTTAAAAAGGGAAAAATGCTATTTAGAGCATAAACACAAACTTTCTTCCTCTCGGGTATTTCAATCGTCCCTTCTCCCCTGATGAAAAAGATGTCTCCTACTTTATGTTTCGCTCCGCACCGTTCTATAACTCCCACCACTTCTACCTTTAACTCTTTCATGCTTCCTCCTTTATTGGTTCATATAAATATATATGTCATGCAGAAAAAAATCAAATAAACACGTTGACAAAGTAAAAATATCTATCGTAAAATTAATTTGTAGTCAATTCTGGAAACAAGGAGGCTATGATGCCGCAAAGCGCTGAACCTAATGTGGTTCCTCTGTGTGATGTCCTGTTGGTTCTGCTTATTATTTTCATGGTTATAACGCCAATGGTACAAAAGGGAGTGGACGTGAAGCTACCTGACACAACAACAGAGCAGTCATCTGCACCTGCAGGTGTTATCGTTATGACTCTACATAACAACATGAAGGTAGATATTAACCAAAGATACATGGAGTTTGATCTTGTCCAGAATGAACTAAGAGCTATCTACGCACCCCGCCAGGATAAGACAATATTCATCAGAGCTGACGCAAGGATCCCTTACAACAGAGTCATTGAGATCATGGACATAGCCAGAGGAGCAGGAGTCGAAGTCTTGGGGATAATCCCTGAATATTTCACAGAAGACGAAGAAACAGAAAACTTATAAAAAAACATTACTTCTCTCTCCTAGTAAATATCAAATGAAAAAAATAATACTTGCTTTTTTATGCTTCATTCTTCTCCCTTTTATCTCTGTCTATGGGGAATTAGAATTACTTGGACCTCTGAGCAAAGAAGAAATCTTAGAGAATTTCCCTGACTGGCAAGTGGAAGTTGCTTCATATGTTCCAGACCAGGAAGTGATCGAAAAGCTGCAATCAATTCCATCCGAAATCAAAATAGAAATCTTTCTGGGAACCTGGTGCTCTGATACTAAAAGAAATGTCAGTGCTTATTTCAAGATTATGGATATGGTGGATAATCCTCTTATCATGACATCCTATATCGGTATCCCTAGGGAAGATGATTCTCGAAAGCCTTTTATCGAAGGGAAAAACATCATAAAAGTCCCCACTTTCATTATCATTATCGATAATCAGGAAAAAGGAAGAATAATCGAGAATCCCACTAAATCTGTCGAAGAAGACGTTTTAGATATTGTTAATAAGTAAAATCAGCGTAAGGGGCAGATATCAATGAAAATAAATATTGGTGCCGGCATAATTTATGAATAATTCAGGTAAATCAAATCCCTACCAAGAAATACTTATTTTATGGGTCCTATAACTTCTCGCGAGATGACCATGCGCTGAATTTCGTTTGTCCCTTCATAAATCTGAAGAAGCTTAGCATCTCTCATTAATTTTTCCATTGGATAATCTTTCATGTATCCGTATCCGCCTAAAATCTGGAGGCACTCAGTTGTTATCCGCATGGCAACGTCTGAACCATAAGCCTTAGCCATAGCTGATTCTTTACCGCAAGGCTTTCCTTGGTCCAGCAGCCAGGCTGCATGCCAGACAAGATGGCGGGCAGCGTTTATCTCCATCGCCATCTGGGCTATTTGAAAACCTATATGTTGAAAAAGAGCAATAGGCTTTCCAAACTGAATTCTCGTTTTTGCATATTCAATCGCATACTGAAGAGCGGCTCTTGCCACCCCTACTCCTGCAGCTCCTACAGGAGCTCTCGTTTTATCTAAAGTCTTCATAGCTATGACGAAGCCTATCCCTTCTTTTCCTAAAAGATTTTCCTCGGGTACCTTGACATCCTCAAAAATGACCTCAGCTGTGTTAGAAGCTCTTTGTCCCATCTTATCTTCCACTTTTCCTATAGTTAATCCAGGAGTTTCGCGGGGAACAATGAAAGCGCTGAGTCCGCGCATTCCTTTGTCAGGATTGGAATTGGCAAATACAACATATAGGCTGGCTATTCCCGCGTTGGATATAAAACACTTAGAGCCGTTGATAACATACTCAGAGCCAACTTTTTTCGCTGTGGTCTTCAGAGCGCCTGCATCAGAACCCGCTTCCCTCTCGGTAAGACAAAAAGCGGCAAAAGACATTTTTTTAGTATGAGGCGTTAGAAATTTCTTTTTCTGTTCATCAGTGCCAAAAAGAATAATCGGTGTGTAAGCCAAAGCATTGACCATCATCGTTGTATACATCCCAGCGCAACCAGCAGCAAGTTCTTCACTTACGATAACGGTATCAATATCAGATAAACCTCCTCCTCCGTATTTTTCAGGGATTTTGCAGGCAAGAAATCCAACTTCGAAAGCCTTCTTCATGACGTCTTCAGGAAATTCGTGTCCTTCATCATACTTTGCAGCTTTGGGTTTCATTTCTTTTTCGGCGAATTCCCGAGCCATCGCCTGAAGAGCTTCCTGCTCCTCTGTTAAACTATAACTAATCACTCTCGCCTCCTTATTTGTTCTTTGGGTCGATAATATCGAAGGATCGTAACTGTCATCAAGCTTTATACTGGAAACCTTTTCTTATGTCAATTTTTCATCGCTTCCAAACATAATCTTTTCCCGGGCCATAACAAAAACAGGATTTTTTATCCTTAATATATTCTCCACAATTTCTTGAGAACGAATATTTTTATGTGGAGAGTGCTTCAAATAAAGAAAAAGTTTTTCCCTTTTCCTATCAGGAAATATTTTCTCTATGTTTCCATTCTTATAATCTGCTAAAAAATCATTAACTATTTTCTCCACCTTCTTGTAATCGTCATTTGCAGAAATATTCTTTTCTTTACAGATTGCTTTTAAAGCTTCTTTTGCTTCTCGACTCTTCAAGTCAACTGAATAGACCAAAGTTTTCATCTCTTCATTCAAACGAGGTTTAAAAGTCTTGAACTTCTTCAAACTTAAAAATTTAACGCCTGCAGGCAGAAATTTGTTCACGTGGGAAACAAATTCGTCGCCTTCAAACAAATACTGGGATTTGAACTCAATAATTTCAGCCTTCCCCTCCATTCCCAAAGGAAGGGCAGGTAGGTAAGATATCGCCATTTTCGGATGAAAACCCTCTGAATGGACAACTGAAATGTTAGCTCTCCGGAAAGTCCTCTGGATAATATTGTTTAGGTCTAGATGAGATATCCACCTTGCATTTTTGCGCTTTGAATAGATTGCTCGATAACGAAAAATATCCTGAGCCTTCTTTCCAAAAAGAGAATAAGGCGCTGAAGGAATTTTTATTTGTTCCTGAAATTCTCTCTCCAGGAGGGGCGAAATATTGCACCCCTGACACAAATCACATTTATTCTCGAGACAGGATAAAGTTCGCTCTTCTTTTAAAGCCTTATCTACCTCTTGAAGTAAATGAGATTTTTTTATTCCTGTATCAATATGATCCCAGGGGAGAACTGCGTCTCTGTCCAAGGCTTCAAGATAAAGTCTATAATCGATATTTTTAGATTCAAAAGCTTTTTCCCAGATACGAAAGTCGAATAGATCGCCCCAGCTTTCAAAGCGAGCACCATTTTTCCACGAGTGAAACAGGACTTGAGTTAATTGTCTATCGCCTCGGGAAAAAACAGCTTCCAGAATCGAACTTTCAAGAGAATGATTTTTGAACTTAACAAAGCGATACTTTCTCAAACGGGACTTAAGAAACCTGTGTTTTTCCTCCAGAATCTTTTCGTCTTCCATTTTAAGCCATTGGAAAGGTGTATGAGATTTGGGGATAAAGGATGTTACGCTGATGTTGATATTAGGAGGAGATTTAAGAATTTTGGATCCAGCCCTTATCACGTCTTCCACCAAGCTTACAATTCCTTCTAAATCTTCATCTCTCTCAGTCGGCAGCCCAACCATAAAATAAAGCTTAAGTCGCCTCCACCCCTGAGAGAAGGCATTCTCCGAAGCCTCGAGTATCTCGTTATTTTTCAGGTCCTTGTTAACAACCCGGCGCAATCTTTCTGTTCCTGCTTCTGGAACCAGGGTAAATCCAGTCTTCCTAACTCTGGTAATGTTCTTAGCTACCTCTAAAGATAATCCCCTGGGACGCAAAGAAGACAATGAGAGGGAAATCTTTTGTTTTTCCAGTTCAGTCATTAAAGTCTTAACAACTTCACCGAGATAAGGATAGTCACTTACTGAGAGAGAGGACAATGAAGCAGCTTCATAACCCGTTAGCCGAAGGCTCTCCAGCACCTTTTCCAGAACAAAAGAAGGACTTTTCACTCTGTGAGGAAAATAGATGCTCAATGCTTGGCAAAATCTGCATTTATGGTAACAACCCCTGGCCACCTCAACTGCTACTCTGTCAAAAATGACCTTAATATTTGGAACAACAATTTTTTCAGGAAAAGGAGCCTCATGAAAAGGAAAACGAATTCTTTTTTCAATCTTTTCTGGCGCACTAATATCAGGTTTTACTGCCATAAGATAAGAGTTTCGAGGTTGGTAAGTAGTGTATAAAGAAGGAACATAGACTCCCTTTATCTTGGCCATCTCTTTTAATACTGCACTTTTTTCTTTCAATTCCTCCTTCAGGGTTATGTATTTTTCAATGATTTCCATGAAAGCTTCTTCCCCGTCTCCGACCAGAAACAGGTCAAAAATCGGAGCTACAGGTTCCGGGTTGAAAACAGCCGGCCCTCCTGCGATGATCAATGGATGTTCCAGATCTCTTTGTGCTGAAAAAAGAGGAATATGACCTAAATCAAGGATTGTCAAGACATTGGTATAATTGAGCTCATAGAGAAGGGAAAAACCCAAGACATCGAATTGATCAAGTGGAATTTTATTTTCGAGAGAATAAAGAGGAATATTTCGTGATCGAAGTTTTTGTTCAAAGTCTACCCAGGGAGCGAACACTCGCTCCGCTAAAATGGATGGATTGTCATTCAAAAGAGAATAAAGAATTTTTTGACCAAGATAGGACATCCCAACCTCATAAAGGTCAGGAAAGACAAGGGCAATTTTAGCTTTCACGCGGAGCGGATTCTTTTTTATTTCATTCCACTCACCGCCTAAGTAACGCCCAGGTTTCTCGACTTCTTTCAGAATATTTTCTAAATCTTTCATCATGGAAAATCAGATTTTTACTATTTCATTTTATTTCTATTGAGTTGATTGTGCAATCGATAATACGAAGAGTTTTTATCTTACCTTCGTTATTTGATAGGCGCTTATATCGCGCGCCAGTTGTGGTCTTTAAGAAAAAGGGAAGAGAATCATTAAATCTATATATTAGCAAATCTTCTCATTTTGACGTTTAACACGAGCGCAATTCCTAAATAAGTGGTCAGAAGAGAGGAACCTCCGTAGCTAAATAGAGGCAAGGGAATTCCTGCTATGGGAAAGAGACCAATAATCATCATCAAATTGATGAGAAATTGGAAGGCGATCATAATCGTCACCATAAAAATAATATATACCCCTGTTCTATCTCTCGAGTGCCCGATAGATTGAAACAGTCTCCAGATCAAAAAAGAGTAGGAAAGCAAAATAAACACCACGCCTATAAACCCAAATTCTTCTCCGACGACCGAAAAGACAAAATCCGTATGCCTGGCAGGCAAGAATCTCAACTGGCTTTGAGTTCCTTTTCTAAAACCTTTTCCTAAAAAACCCCCTGATCCAATGGCAATTTTTGATTGCAGGATATGATAACCCGAGCCTAGAGGATCCTGACTGGGAGAAATTAGAGCAGTTAACCTCTTTTTTTGATAGTCTTTAAGTCCAACATTCCAGCCAAATATCCCTAGAAGTAACCCACAAATCAATATGCCAATGATGGTTTTCTTGGTTAATCCGGCTAAGAAGAGCGCTGCTATTAAAATCGGAATATAACTAAGAGCAGTTCCTAAATCAGGTTGCAAAGCCACAAGGAAAGCAGGGACTGCGATAATCGAAACACCTAATAATCCTTTATCCATGGAAAGGTAGTTTCTTCTAAATTGAGCAAAGACATTAGCTAACAGAAGTATAATCATTATTTTAGCAATTTCAGAAGGCTGAACGTTAAAAAACGGAAATTTAAACCAACTTTTAGCTCCCGCTATAGGCGTGCCGAAAATTAAAATTCCTCCGAGTACCCCTATAAGGACAAGGTATAAATACAAAGAATAAGTGACAAGAGCACTATAGTCTACGCAAAGAAATAAAAAAAGAGCTATGAAGCTAAAAACCATCCAGAAGATCTGTTTCACATAATAATTTCCGGGCAGATAATGAGAGGTGCTGTAGATAAATGCCACTCCAAGAATGGAGTTCAAGATCAAAATGCCTATCAATATCCAATCAGTATTTCTAAGAAGGTTTCTGTCAATCATATTTTCTTCTGTATGAATTAAATAACTTCCTTGCTAGAGGAGCTGCGGTTGCACCACCCATACCACCATATTCAATGATGACTGTTACAACGATCTTCGGGTTATCCCTCGGAGCAAATCCTGTAAACCAGGAATGAGTCTTAGTTTCTTCCTCTTCTTCTTCCTCTTCCACTGTCTTCTTCTTATCTTTTTCAGTGCTGATAAGTTGAGTTGAACCTGTTTTTCCACAAATATCGAATCCTTTTACATTAGCAGCCCATCCTGTTCCTCCTTTATTGACGACTTCCCACATGCCTTGAATAACTGTTTCAAAAGTAGATAGTTCAATATCTACAGCATCTTTTTCAGAAAATACTCTCTTCCCAGCAAGAGATTGAGAATTAAGCAAATGAGGAGTAACTTTTCTTCCTCTATTGGCGATAATAGAAGTGTAGAGAGCAACCTGAAGAGGAGTCACCATTAAAGGGCCCTGACCAATGCCAACAGAAATAGTTTCTCCTGCCTGCCAGCGTTCTTTCCTTACTTCCCTCTTCCATTGTGGATTTGGAACCAATCCTGTTTTTTCTCCGGGCAAATCAATACCAGTTATTGCCCCAAATCCAAGCATTTTTGCATAACGGGAAATTTCGTCGATGCCCATCTTCTTTGCAACTTGATAATGATATATGTTACATGAATTCCGAATTCCTTGAATAAGATTCATTTCACCATGGCCTTTTTCAACCCAGCATTTGAAAGGCTCATTATAAATTTCAATCTCACCTTTACAAGTAAAAACCGTCTCTTCATCCACTAAACCCAATTCAAGTGCTCCTAAATCTATTACAAGCTTGAATATTGAACCAGGAGCATACTGACCCCGAATAGCTCGATTCTCCAAGGGGAACTCGGAACTATTGATTAAATCAAGCCATTCTTCAGGGGTAAAGCGGTCAATAAATTTATTGGGGTCAAAAGTAGGATAGCTGGCCAGGGCAAGTATTTCACCAGTCTGGGGGTCCATCATGACAACGGCCCCTTCTCTTCCCTCCAATAACTCTTCAGCCTTCTCTTGAAGAGCATAATCTAAAGTGAGAATAACATTTTGACCTTTTTCAGGCTCACGTTTTGCTATCTCACCTTTGCTCCTGCCCATGCTGTCTACAATTTCTAATGCTTCTCCATCTGTCCCGACTAAGGTAGCTTCATATGCTTTTTCAACTCCAGTCTTCCCAATAAGATCTCCCAAGCGTCTCTGTTGGTAGAGGCCATTTTTTATCTCTTCCCCTGATAACTCCTGTATATACCCTAAAGCATGAGCTGCAAGATTGCCAAAGGGGTAAAACCTCTTTGGCTCTGCTTGGAGAAATAATTCAGGAAATTCTAATTTTCTTGCCTCGATCACAGCCACCTCTTCAAAAGATAAATTCTCCTTAATCACAATTGGCTTGAAAACGGGAAAGGATTCGTACTTTTTAATTCTTTCTTTCAAAACATCTTCTTCAATCATTAAAAGACGAGATATTTTCCGGCAGGATTTATCGTAATCTTCACAGTTTTCTCTAATAATGGAAATTTTGAAAGAGGCTTTGTTATCAGCCAGAATGGTCTCCCCTCTATCCTTAATCAATCCTCGCTGAGAAGGCAGGACGATTTCTCTCATCCGATTGGCTTCGGATTTTTCCCAGTATTTCTTATGATCTAAGACCTGGATTTTCCAAAAATTAAGGAGCAAAAAAACGGTTAATACTTGGATAAAGATAAATATTTTTTTGGATCTTCTTTGAACGAGAACAAGATCCTCATAAACCTTGTTGTTTTCCATGGACAAAACTAGAGTTCACTCCTTTTGAACTTTCTCGAAAAAAAGAACAGAACGCTTCCCACCAGAGCAGTGCTTAAAGGCTGAAAAAAAATCAATCCTCTTCCTGTATTTATGCTTCCTGAAAAAACAAAAGAGTAAAGCAAAGCCCATAAAATGAATTCAAAACTGATCAACAAGAAGATAAAGACGAAGCTGCGCAAAGGAGGATGGACATCTATTTTTTTTGCAATGTACCCTGCCGTGAATCCAGCAATTGTTTTCGCAAGACCTGCTACTCCAAAAACTCCCAAAGAAAAAGAGTCCTGGATAAGACCACAAAACGCTCCTAAACAGGCACCGAAAACTTCATTTTTTTCAACGGCAAAGTAGAAAACAACCAAACTAAATACATTAAATAGCAGAACTAAAGAGGGAGAGATTTTACTTAGAGTTGTATAAAGCAAAAAAGCAATGATGATTCCAAGAGAAACCTTAATAAAGTCTTTCATTAAAGCTAATTTTTAAAAAATTTCCATCGGATTTCTCATAATGACGGCTACCTGATCCAAATCCCGAATATCAAAATATGGTTCAACTTTTACCTGTTTAAAAAGAGAAGTGCTTGTGGTTATAGAAACAATCTTACCCACTTTTATTCCAGAAGGATAGAGACTATCCTTGCCAGAAGTGATAATATCTTCTCCCTCATAAATACCCTCTGTTGTTACATGGATATATTCTAAAAAACAGTATCCTTTATCATTACCACTCAGAATACCCATGACTTCCTTACTCTGAGAAAAAACACCTACCCCGCTATCGTTGTCAGTGATCAACTGAATTCTAGATTCTTTTAAGGCAACAGGATTTATAATTCGTCCCACTAAACTGCCATTTTTATCGAGAACAATCATATCTTTCTTAAGACCATCCAGAGAGCCCTTATTAATAACTGCAGATTTATAAAAATTACTGGCATCAAAACCTATAACTTGAGCTACCAAAATATTCTCATGGAGCCCTAAAAGACTCTCCTCTATTTTTTCCGCACTCCTCAAGTTTTCAAGAGCATTCCTTAAAAGGTTATTCTCCTGTCGGAGAAAAAACATTTCATTTTTCATCTTTCGATTCTGACTTTGAACATTCTGAAGGTAAAAATAATTCTCCCAGAACTCACCAATTGATCGGAAGAAGGAAAGAATTCCATGCTGAACAGGAGAAAAAACGGAAAAAACTGCCTTTTCGAAGTAATTCTCCCCATAACCCAACGGAACCTGAGTTGAAATCAATATCAGCTGGAAAAAAATTAGAGCTGTGAGGACTACAAGACTCTTTCTCTCTTTAAGGAAAAGGGGCATGAGATTTAAATTGAATTATATTATAGAAATCTTTTTCAGAAGGTCTAAATCATCGAGCATCTTGCCAGCACCAATAACAACCGTAGCCAGAGGATCATCAGTGATAAAAACTGGCAATTTAGTTTCCTCGCGTATACGTTTGTCTATATTTTTAAGAAGAGCACCTCCCCCTGTTAAAATAATGCCTCGGTCAATGATGTCCGCTGATATTTCCGGAGGAATCTTTTCAAGGGCGACTCTTATGGCATTGATAATCGAAGAGACAACATTTTCGAGCGCTTCCCTTACTTCCTGGTCATCAATTATAATTGTTTTAGGGATTCCTTCTCCCAGATCTCTTCCTTTAATCTCTAATGTCATGGGCTCATCCAAGGGGTAAGCTGAACCTATCTCCATTTTAAGCTGTTCAGCGCTTCTCTCTCCGATAAGCAAATTGTATTTTTTCTTAAGGTATTGGATGATAGCTTCGTCCATTTCATTCCCAGCAATCCGTATGTGATGATTAAAAACGATCCCATTCATAGAAATGACTGCTATATCGGTCGTTCCTCCTCCAATATCCACGATCATGTTTCCTGTCGGCTCAGAAATAGGAAGATCAGCTCCAACAGAAGCTGACACTGGCTGTTGGACAAGGTAGACTTCTGACGCTTTTGCCCTCATGGCCACATCCTTTACTGCACGTCTCTCTACCTGAGTAATTCCTGTTGGAATCCCGATGACTATCCTCGGTCTAATCAAAAATACTCGATTGTCTGTGGACTTCTTAATAAAATAGTCAAGCATCTTTTCCGCAATCTCAAAATCTGCAATGACTCCATCTCTCATTGGTTTGATAGCTATCACGTCAGCAGGAGTTTTTCCTAGCATCTCTTTTGCTCGCGTACCCACAGCTTCCACTTTACCAGTCCCTTTGTTAATAACAACAATAGAAGGCTCCTGAACAACGATTCCTTTTCCTTTTAAATAGACCAAAGTGTTGGCAGTCCCAAGGTCAATAGCTAAATCACAAAATAGCCTGCCTTTAATTAAACCCAATAAATTCATTTTTATGCCTTTCTCCACCATGTCTTATTTAACATAATTTCCTATCTCACGCAAATAAAAATAAGTTGGAGTCAGGCCTTGCCATCGAGAAAAGAATAAAAAAATGAATTAAGTTGGGATCATAAGTTGGGGTCAGGTCTTGTTTTTTGCTTTTTGCCCTTACTCATACAAACGCCATTTAGACTAATGAATTATATTGCGTACGATCCAGCTCTTTTTATAAATGGCAAGAGGAGCGTGGCAGAATCTCATACTGAAGATATGAAATATCTATGTCGTTTTCACCCTTGCAATGAAATTTTAAAGCGTTTGTATGAGATTTTCGAGAAAAGCAAAAAACAAGACCTGACCCCACCAGAGACTTTACCTGCACGTAATAGTATGCGGACGTTCCTCAATAATTAATTTTTTTATTTTTTTCTTGACTTTTTTCTGTTTAAAAAATATATAATCAAAAAAACCACGCATAATAACGTTAGGAGGTAGATATGAGCAATGAATACAGACCTTACATTTCCCAAGAGCAATCGATGAAAGAAATATCTTTCAAGGCCATTTTCTTGGGAATCATAATGGCAATTGTCCTCGGTGCTGCAAACGCCTATTTAGGCCTCATGGTTGGAATGACAGTGGCAGCCACTTTTCCAGCAGCTGTTATCGCTATGGCAGTCCTTCGTCCCTTCAAGGGAACAATTTTAGAAGAAAATTTCGCAAGGACTACTGGGGCAGTAGGAGAAGCTCTGGCAGCAGGAGCCATATTTACAATTCCTGCCTTTCTGATGACCGGAGTGTGGACAAAATTTCATTTTGTAAAATCATCTATGCTCATGCTTATAGGGGGAATTCTCGGAGTGTTCCTCATCACACTTATCAGACGCACCTTGGTTGAAGATGCCGATCTTCCCTTCCCAGAAAGTGTTGCCTGTGCAGAGATGGTCAAAACCGGCCAGAAGGCAGACTCAAGCGCTTCATACATGTTCTGGGCAATGGGTTTGGGAGGTCTTATTGAATTCTTCACCAGCGAAAACGGCATCAGAGCAATAAAACCTTTTGTCAGCACCGTATTCAAAATCCCCGGCTTATCCCGCACAACGTATCTCGACGGTGATAATGTTGAAGTCTATAAAGCTGCACCCATGAAAGGGAGGATGTTCATAGAATCGCCGGCAGCCAATGCTGCGATGACTGGAGTCGGCTATATAATCGGACCAAAGTTAGCAGCTCTCACTTTTTCCGGGGGAGTACTGGGATGGCTCTTCCTGATGCCAATCCTGCTTTTCATTAGTGGAGAATTAGGCAGCCTCGTCTCCAAGTTCGATGGAAACTGGACTGATATGGCCATCTCAGCTTACAATGCTCAGATCAAACCGATTGCGGTTGGAGCCATGCTTGTCGGCGCTTTTTTTACGCTCTTCAAGATGAGAAAAAGCCTGTTTGCAGGAATCAGTCGCTCCATCGTTGATGTTAGAAAAGCACGATCTGGAGTCACAACAGAAACACTCAGGACTGATAAAGACTTGCCTTTCCCATCCGTCATAATCGCCATTATAGCTCTAATTATACCAATGGTTTTTCTCTACAACATCTTCACCCATAACATAGGTTCCTCTTTTGTATCTGCCATAGTGATGATAATCATGGGTCTTCTTTTTGCCGCTGTAGCAGGCTATCTTGTGGGTATAATCGGCTCCTCTTCCAACCCGATTTCTGGCCTAACCTTAACCACGCTGCTTATCGCTGCCCTGATGATGGTTCTCATGGGGCAGACAGGAGATGAGGGCATTAAAGCTGTATTGGGTGTTGCAGCAGTTGTATGTTGTGTGGCTGGCGTGGCTGGAGACATGATCCAAGATTGGAAAGTAGGACATATTCTTGGTGCTACCCCCTGGCGGATGCAAATAGGAGGACTAATCGGTGTTGTTGCAGCTGCTCTAACACTGACCTTCTCTCTCCAGCTTTTACACAACAACGTTGAGGGGGGAATTGGAGGCGTAACACTTCCTGCTCCTCAAGCTGGGTTGATGGCAGCCATGGCAAAGGGAATAGTCGGTGGAGAAATGGCCTGGCCTCTGGTTATAGCAGGAATGCTTTTGGCCGTTGTTCTTATCCTTATCGGCTCTCCCTCCCCTATGCTTATCGCAGTAGGAATGTACCTTCCCTTTCGCGCCACGGCCTGTATCTTCCTGGGAGGAGTACTCAAGTATTATCTGGACAGAAGCGTTACCAAAAAGAAATCGACAGCCAAAGGTAAGGAAATCGTAGAAAACACGGGCCTCCTCCTTGCTTCAGGATTGATTGCTGGGCAGGCTCTTATGGGAATCATTACTGCAGCCTTAAAGGGAGCAAAGATAGAAATGCCGGAATCTTTGAATAACCCGTGGCTTGCCTTATTGATTTACTTCACGCTCGGTTTTATCTTGATTTATTTTCCCTATAAAAAAATGGTCTCTGCTGGTGAATTCGGAAAATCAACTGAAGAAGAGAGTTAAATAAGAATCAAAGCAAGCACCAAGATCCTATAGATTGTGAAAAAAGGAGTAGTCGAGAAATCCAAAATTAACCTTCTTGATCTCATTCCTGTGAGGAATATCAAGTGGGAAAAAAAAGAGGATGGCTTAATTACCCTTTTCAAGCCGAAATTTGAACATGCCTTTTTAAAGAAATACGTCCTCCCCCGTTTGAAAAAACCTTATTTCAAAATAAAGCTTGACCATGTGGGGAGCTTCACCTGGGAGCTTTGCGATGGAAGCCTTCGAGTTAAAGAAGTGGCTAAAAATCTAAAAGATAAATTCGGAGAAGAGGTCGAACCCCTTTATGATAGACTGGCCCTCTTTCTTCAAAGCCTTGAAAAAACCCATCTCATCTTCTATAAAAGAAAAAACAAATAAAATTGGGGTCAGACTTGCACGTCTGAAGAAATGGAGCCTGTTGTTTATGCTCAGTAATTAGGTAACACTTTCTGTGAAGATATTGAAGACAGAAGTGTCATTGCGAACGACCGAAGATAGTGTGGCAATCTCATATGAAAAGAATATAGATTTTCTTTTTAAGAGATTGCTTCGTCGCTAAGCTCCTCGCAATGGGCATAAAGGTCAAAAAATGTTGCTGCTGAAACTTATAATTTGTTTTAATTAAGCAAGATAGGATATGATTTTAGCATGTTTATTGAAGGAGTTCAATAAATGAGAAAAAAAATACTG